>ENA-UOVY01000114-UOVY01000114.1-plant-metagenome-genome-assembly--contig:-NODE-114-length-49459-cov-623.355275_pt1 | contig 49459 bp, 40 predicted proteins | sample MGYA00249840_ERZ761561 | MGnify/ENA primary metagenome ERZ761561 (study PRJEB28882, sample SAMN05720143) | plant metagenome | isolation source: Guanajuato, Mexico | place: Mexico:Guanajuato, Mexico...
ATTGACTTACTCGCTCCGCTCCAAAGGTGGCGGCGGCGGCGGCGGCGGCGGCGGCCATTTCGAGCCGAGCGAGTGGGCGAGCCGGCTCCCATTGGGCGGCCATCGGAGAGGCGGGCGAGCGGCGCGGTGGGCCCGCTTATCTCGCTTGGGGCCGCCGGCCGGATACAGGCGCGACCTTTCCTCTGTCTGAGCGAGGAAATTGGTGACAAAAGTTACATCGATCTCGCCTAACTCGCAAGGTGGAAGCTTGAGCGAGCTATTCAATTTGGCCTCCATTCGGGTCCAGCGAGTAGGCCGCCTGAGTTGCGCTAAACCATTGGCCTTGCCGTGTAGGCGAGCCAGGCGGTCAGGAGGCGCGAGTGTAAAATTTGAATTCCCATTTGTTGGCCAGCACAGGCGGGCCCGTTGAAGCGGATAGAATAGCAAATCGAGTGCAACACTAACTTGGCGCCAATTTTAAAGGCCACAGAAGCCAGCAAGCCAATGTTGTGGACTGATGCGAGCCGGAAGCTAGCCCCCCCCCTCTCCTCTGCTCGCCACGCTTAGGGAACTCTGGGCCAGACTTGTCACTTTGGCGCCTGGCCATTTTGTTATGGCCAATTGGGATGGGGGAGGTGCGCAAACAGAGCCAATGGCTGTCCTCTCGGTGCGGATGATTTGAGCCGTCGATGGATGGGAGATTTGGGCAGGCCGACGCGGGAGTTGGCGCCAGTGGGGCCAGCGCCTCGTTGGGCCGCCGCCAGTGCGCTCGGTGGCGGGCCGGCGAGATTTTAAACGGAATCGAGCGCCATCGAGCCGCCGCCGCCGAGGGGACCCATTTTGGGGGGCGGCGGCAGTGGTGGCGCCTCTCGTTGTTGGCGGCGCTGGGCGGCACGGAAATGGGCGGGAAGTGCGGGCGCCGGCAGGCGCGCTACAATGGAGAACAATGGAAATCGATTACAATTTACCACACGCCCTGGCGCCGGCGCCGCGAGACTGTCGCCCTCGGTGGCGGGCGAGGGCTCGAGGGACTGGGCGGCCAAGTGGACGGGCCGCTTTGCTGGCTGGCTGGCTGCTGTCGTAATAGTTGACTGGCGCGCACATTGAGATTGCGCCGCCTTGTTTGGCCAACTGAATCGGCCGGCGAGCGCGACACGGACGGCGAGCTGGCCGACGTCGCAATTGGGCCCCATTGTGTTTTGCATTTATACAACGAGCTGCCTGCGAGTTGGTTGTGCGAGTTAGCGAGCGAGCAAGCGAGAGCCAAGAGGAATTGGAGGCGAGCGGCAGAGTTGGTATAAACAAAGACAGTTGGCTCGAATCAGCGGGCGGCCGGCCGAGGCGAGGCGAGCTAGTTGGCGTTCAGGTGCAAATTTGGGCCCAGGTGCATTCGAGCGTCTTGAGCGGCCTCATTTGAATAGATTGAATCAATTCGGGCACTTGGAGGCACCGAGTGGGCGCGTTTGGTTGGCGAGCGACGAGAAGAGAGGAGGAGAAGGAGGAGGCGACGATAGGGAGCGAGTTGTGGTTGTCCGGCGCAGGAAGACAGATGTTGTGACTTGGTGGCGCCGGCTCCTCCTCTTTGGCGGGCGCAAAGCCGATCTGCGTTCAGCCTGGCGCAAACTGAGCGGCTCCAAGTGGAACCATTAATATCAATTAGAGGCGAGCAGCGCGAGCTACCTGGCCAAGTTAGCGCCGTTCGGTTGGCTGGGAGAGGCGCTGGCAAGATTAATTCAGTGGCTGGCTCCAGGCGAGTGGCGCGCCAGCCTTTCGCGACCGTTTGCTCCGATTGCGTGAGTTCAATTGGTTGCCATTGGCTAGCTTTGGTTTGTCGAGCTTGAGTCAGAGGCGGAGTCTGAGGCGAGGGTAGAGGTAAAGGCAGAGGTAAGGGAGCTGGCCCATTAGTTTGGTGGACAGCGGCGCGTGTTGGCCGAATCAATGATCAGGCAAATCATGGCGAAAAGCTGGCCGACGGAGATATTGAGCCCTTGCTAGTGCCTTAGTTGTGCTAGCGGCGCCGAAGGACTAAAAGTTCAGGTGAGCGGCAATCGGCTCTCACCTGGCTGGCAATTGAATTCCTTCTAACAGCTTGAAGCCTGAAGCTTGAGGCTCAAACTCAAACTTGGACAAATAAATATAAATTGTTCGAATGCAAAGCCGCGCCGAGTGGAGGGATGAGAGATAGAGGCGTGTTGGGGGTAAAAAGGAGCAAGTGGAGCGGATAGGGCAAAGGCGGGCAAGTAAACGATTTGCGGGCCGCCCAAGAGATTGAAAGGCAAACCAAACCAACAGGCCGAGGGGCTTTACGCGCCGAGGCCGTGTTTGCCAACGAGGGGCCAACCAAAGCGAGCTCTCCCATTGAACTTATTGTCACATTAGAATAACCTGCTCACTTTCAAGGAGAAGCCGGGAGTTGGGCGCCACCAGTTTGAATAGCAAGAGGTTGGCTAGCAAGTCGCCTCACCAATTTCAATCACCTCGTTCTTGCTCCACGCGCTCGGCCCACAAACACTCCCAGCCTCGGCCGGAGGGACGAGCAATCATGTTGTTGGCTCAAATCTATGTTTATTCTCGGCCACTTGGCTCCAAGGCAACGGGATCAGTGTGGTCCATTTCATGAATATCGCGCACAACGTAAAAGCAAGTCTCAACAAACACGCCTTTCAGTCCGAACAGACCAAAACAGGCCTCCAAAATCCATCAAGGAGGAGAGGGACAATTAAGGCCACGAGAGGGATTGCGGAGGAGCGCGAGAGGAGGGCGAGAATTAATGATTGTGAGAGGCTCCGATCCAAGCGCGATCGTTAGAAAGTCGACAAATCATGATCTATGGCAGCCGGTTGCCTAGAATGGCAGACACTCGCTTCGAACAGGACCAACTTTCAGGTCAGCGGCTTGGCTTGGAGGGCAGTGAAGTTTTGCGCAAGAGACAAAAGAAGGCAATAACAAGACAGTTTTGCCGGCCAACTGTCAAGAGAAGATGCCGGCTTGCGCGTGGGAATTTGCAAGTTCCATTAGGAAAGTGCGTGATGTTTTACATTTATTTAATCGCATCCATTGCAACAATTTGCCTAGCGAGCGAGTGGCAGCTTCTCTGGGATCAGGTTCGCACTGAAACAGGTGAGTCTTGGCGGCTGATGGCATCAGTTAGTTGTGATAACAGGAGACGGATTATGAGGCTTGGCGTTAGCGCAAGAGAGCTACCATGAAGTATCGAAACCATTGAGCTTGCTCCGTGACGAGTAGCTGCGACTCAACTCTGCTTAGCTGTCCGTAGCGACCCTCTATAGTGTCTGTGTTGGTCAGATTGGGGGTCCTGATAAGAGTCGGCGCAAATATTGTAATAATGATGATCATGGAAGCACTCGCTCACTCCAAACCGTAGCGCAGCGATTCTGTCGCCGCCCTCTGGGCCACGGAGACGCTGGTTGCTCTAGCCAGAAACAAGTGGCTTGATTGGGTTTGAGCAAGAGATGAGCGGGGGAAGGGCGAGAGTGGGCTTGCTGGTGGCCTCGAAGACAACGGGCCAGGGACACAAACAATGAAGCGAACAGGCGCCAAATATGAGCCGCCAAAACTAGTCACGAACCGCCAATCTATTGTCGCGCTGGCAGTTAGGGCCGTCCAATGGCGTTTGCCCTTTGTGAGCAACGAGAGTGCCTACACACGAGCCTCCCAGGCCGCTCCTTTGGGGCGCCATTAAAATAAAAATGATAGCAATATTACCATTGAGGCCCCGATCGACTGGCTGGCCCGCCAATCAGCGGCCCAAGCAAGCCAAGCGGCAGCCACTAGCTCATATAATTCGCCCGCTAGAGGCTAAGCTGCTTGTTTGGCGCCGGCCCACTTCCGCGCCGGTGGTGGCGGCGCGCGACTTCCGGCCCAAGCTGCCTGGCGGCAAACTAGGCTGGCTCATTAGCGCGCTCGTAGGCCAAATAGCCGGCGAGCGAGTTAGCGCGCTAATAATTGATTATGGCCAGTAAACAATATATGCCTCGCGTGTTCCTCGGCCGGCTGGCCCGGCTTGGGCGCGTCCGATTTGGCCGGAACTGGCTGAGTTGGGCTTAGGCGCCGTCTTGCTTGCGCTGGCCCGCGGCTAAGCGGCCCAGCCTCACGTAGCCGTCGCAAGCCAAACTACCGCAACAAGCACCAACAACAAACCGGAACGTCACTCCACGGCAAACTACTCATCGCAACCTAACTAACTCGCTCATATTTCATTATTCAAACTTGTTTCCCCCCCCCTCCTTCAATGCAAAACCGCCGACCAATAAAGAGTCGAACAAAATCCAATTGCAAGCCATCGATCATTCGAGCAAACCTGTGATTGGAGAATTTGCATCCGGCGAGAGGGCTCGCGCAAGGCGTTCGCAGTTGGCCACAGGCGGCGGCGGCGGCCAGGCGGGCGCAACGACGGCCCCAAAGCTGGTCCAGTGGGCCAAAGAGGCCGTCCAATACTACGAGGGCTCAACCCTGGTGCTCAGCTGCAGCCTGGCCATGTCCCTGGGCGGCGGCGCCCCGCTCAAGTTCGCCTGGTTTAGACAGGGCAAGCCGCTGGCCCAGGTGGGCGCGGCTGGCTCGAGGCACCCACTTGCAGGCAGGCTCTCCATTGAAACCCTCGCCGACTACTCATTTCTGCGGCTGACCGAGCTCAGGGCGGCCGACTCTGGCGCATACACCTGCGCTGCGAGCAACGCCTACGGCCAAGAAGATAGGACCACCACGCAGGTGATGGTGAACGGTGAGTTTGGCGCGCGTTGATTAGCAAATAACAGCAACAATACTGAAGAGAGACTAACGCCCCATAAAACCGATACAATTGCGCCAATGAATTGTTGCAGTCAAACTGAAGTGGCTGGCGCCAGCTCAGGGCAACGAGGATCACGGAAACGAGAGCTCGCAAGCAAGTGCGAGCCAGCAACAGCTTGTGACTGTTCGCGTTGGCCAGCCAATGGCGTTCGAGTGCGCCGCTGCGGCACAGCCGCGACCACGTATCAGGTGGTTCCGGCTTGCGCCTCCTCAGGGCGGCAGGTTAGGCGGCCGCCAGCCTTTGACCTCAGCCGGCAGCCAGAGGTCGGCCGAGTTTAGGCTCAGCGGCGAGCAGCCTGTTGTTGGTGCTGCTCCCTTTGGATCCGGAACCAACAACGAACAGCAACTTGCCAACTCTCGATTTTGGCTCGATGAGTCACAACTCCGCTCGATCCTTCTCCAGACAAGCTCGCTTCCAAGTTTGAGCGACTCCTTCCAGCGGCTTGAGATTGTCGGCCACCAAGGTGAGTCCCTCTCTATCTATGCTCTTTCATGGCCTAGCGCAGCTACAGACCAAATGAAGCTCGCTAACAAGCGGCATCTGATCCCATTGCTCACGAATCATGGGCAAAACAGACGGACGGAAGCAAGTGGAAGGAAATGAGACAGTGCGATGGCGTGTGGAGACAAGCGCGGGCTTAAGCCAGCATGAGACTTATTCCAGGCTTGTGGTGGACAAAGCGGAAGTGAACAATGGCGGTTTGTACGAGTGCGAGGCTGTTGCTGGCGCCGAGCCCTCGGCTGGCGGCCTCTTGCAACATTCGAGCCTGGATCACCAAGGTGGCGCGGGTGGCGGTGGCGATAAATTACGTCGCTTCTTTGGCTTGTTGGTGAACGGTAAGTAACTTTGTATTCTAGTTGCCCAAATTGGGCGGATAAATTGACAGGTTGGTCGGTCAGTCGGTCGGTTGGTTTGTTGGTTTGTTGGTTAGTGCTAACATTCGGTCGGTTGCAAGCGGAACTCGAAGTTTTAGGGCGAATGGTTGCTATTATGATGAATAAACAAATAAACTGAATCAAATCATGATGACTGGAGAAAAAATCTCTACTCACGTCTAAAACGAATAAATAGAGAGGCAATCTCTTCCACAAGTTCAACCTTTGATTTTCAGATCAAGGCACTATTTCGACCACACTAGCTCTCATATTCGTCCCAGACGTCGCATTGTCAGAAAACTGTTGCTCTAGATAGATACTAGGTACTCTTCGACGAGTTAATTCTCATTCGCAGGCCATGGTTGAGCGAACCAATCCTAGATTATCTTATGTACCTGTTCTTGGCTTCACGGACTTGAAGCAAACAACTCTACATCGGCCATTTCCACTGATTCAGAGGTGGCTCTTCCTCGAGAGGCCCCCATGATTTGTACACTTTCATTGTTTCTACGAGGTGCAGTTCACGTTTTGCGTCCTCTATCAAATCTTCACACACTCCCGCTCCTATAGCACTCTCGACGTCCTCTGGATTTTTACTCGCCTCTACTTTGGTAATCCTTTCTTTTATAATCTTCTCTGTTGAAACTCTGTAAGCTGAACCCTTGGGAATCGACTGCAATTTTCTCAGCATCCTCGCATAATACCTCACCAGTTCCGTCACAGGGTTCTTACTGACCGGCAAGCCGACTAGACCTGTCAGTATCCGAGTACCGTTTGATGCCATTCTTTGTGATATCTCATCCGGCTTTATCGACGGATACCACAAGGTTTAGCTCGGACAAATTACGGTGTAAACACAAATGTATCAGTATGTTAAGACGTCGCCAGAGCCTAGACTTTAGAAAAACTTCAGAAGAAGGGAACTTCTGATTTCGCTTCGAAAAACGCGCTCAAAATCAGCGTCAAGCCGAGAACAGATACATCAAATTACATGTAGACTGCATCAGCGAACTCGACAGAAGGATAAGATAGAGTAGTATAGTAATAACTTGATAAAGTCTACTCACGACAAAAACAAATAGGCCTGTACCTCAACAATTATTAGCTCAAGTCGTAACCTTGTTTGAATACGCACAAAAGACGAACATATGCACCAACTTATTCGTAACAAAAGCATAAATGAAACGCTAAGCGGATAGCAACAAAGGCCCCATCCAAATAATTGGACCTAACTATTGTGTTCGTGTGGAGCGAGCATCACATCCTACGCTTGTTCAATCCAAACACATTCGCGAGCGACTAGCATGTCTAATGCCAAATTTTGCAATCAAGTAGGGTGAACTGGCACCTGATACCTGGTCCTGTTTATTATGTATCAGAGCCGGGGATCTTGGTATAGCTGAGCAATCTGACTAGAGCCTCGAATCTAATATTTGTTCCTGTGATAGGTGTCGTTACTGTGAGAATTGACTGAAACGAGAATGTTAGATATGTCTGGACGACAACTACCCAACTATTGAAGTCTAACACGTGAAAAGCAATTCGTCGAGAACGTACGAACTTACCCTAGTTATTCGACCGAAGGCCTGATTATGTTCGCCGGTTTATCAACCCTGAGGCGTCTTAAGACGCGCTTCAGGCGAATAACAATGACCAATATGATAGTAATTGTACTGGTTTTGACATTAGTTCTATTCATCACCTCCATGTTCAGCCATAATAGCTACGAATACAACTCTGCTCCAGATTCAAGTCCAAATGGTCAAGCGATCGAAAACTCTATAAATTTACCTCGACTCAAACTTAAGTTGGCCGCAAGTAGGCTAGGCCATCGCAATAACATTTCCAACAACGATGTCATCAATGACAACCAAATCGATGATCCAGAGCAAGCGAGAGCCTCGTCAGCCGCAACATTCCGTGATGGCGTTCTGGGCAACTACGAGGTCATTTTAGATTCAAGCCTCGGCAGGCCAGGCGATAATGGATCGAAATTCGACATCGATACAATCGAAGGAATCGACAAACAAAGAGTTGAAGATCTCAAACACGAGTATGGTGTCAACATGGTTGCCTCTGATTACATCCCAATGGATCGAGTTGTGCCCGATATCAGGCACCCTGAATGTAAATTCTGGCATTACCCTGAACAATTGCCAAGCGCTTCTGTCGTTGTAGTCTTTCATAATGAGGGTCTGACCACTCTCATGAGAACTGTACATTCAGTCCTATTACGATCGGCTAGAAAACTCATCAAGGAGGTTATCCTTCTTGATGATTGTAGGTAAGTTATTGTCATGACCTACCACCAATCGTGATAACAGTGAGCTCTTCTAACATGCAATTCAATCATCCGTACAGCGACAAATCCAATCTGAAAAAAGAACTTGAAGATTATATCAAGGAACACTTCGGTGATTTCAAAGGTGGTGATCTACCTCAGTATGAATCAGATAAAGCCAATCTGGGTGAAAATTTATATGAAAAAAGTGGGAAAGTGAGACTTATACGCAATATCGAGCGTCAAGGACTCATCAGAAGTCGCTCGCGTGGCGCACAAAGCGCTACCGGTGATGTTATAGTCTTTTTGGATGCTCATTGTGAGGTTAATCAAGATTGGTTACCGCCGTTGCTAGCACCCATCGCCAACAATAGGAAAACTCTCACAGTGCCTATTATCGATGGTATAGACTCCGTTAACTTTGAATATCGCCCAGTTTACTCCAAGAACGATGAACATTTCAGAGGTATATGGGAGTGGGGTATGCTCTACAAAGAGATTAGTCTCGATATGAAAGAACACCTGAAAACTCATCGTGTGTCGGAACCTTACGACAGTCCAACTCATGCTGGGGGCTTGTTTGCTATTGATAGACAATTCTTCGCTGATTTGGGATATTACGACCCTGGATTACTCATATGGGGCGGCGAAAATTTTGAACTGTCATTCAAAGTTTGGCAGTGTGGTGGCCGTTTGCAATGGGTTCCTTGCTCTCGAGTAGGTCATATATATAGGCCTTTCATGCCCTACTCATTTGGATCTATGGCTAACCAGCGAAAAGGGCCGCTCGTTTTAACCAATTACAAGCGGGTTGTTGAAGTTTGGTTCGACGATGTGTACAAGGAGTACTTCTACACCAGGGAGCCCTTGGCAAGATTCTATGATCCAGGAGATATTGCAAAGCAGCTTGAATTGAAGAAAAATCTTGGTTGCAAATCGTTCGACTGGTTCATGACTAATGTAGCAAGTGACGTTTTTAGGGACTTCCCTCGTTTACCGAGGAACCTCGAATGGGGCGAAGTTAGACTGAAAGATACCAACAAATGCCTAGATACAAGGGGTCCACAGCCCCCACAGACTGTTATATTGAGCGCATGCCATTCCCTTGGTGGCAATCAGCTATTTCGATTGAATTCCGCCGGTCAGCTTTCGGTTGGTGAAAGATGCATTGACGCAACTAAGTCCAAAATGTCCCTCGTCTACTGCAAGCTCGGCCATGTTGAGGGGCCATGGAAATTGCAAGGGCACCATTTAGTGCATAAAACAAGAAACCTGTGCCTTACCTTCAACGAGCGGGTTTACCTCGACAAGTGTAACTTTGAATCTGCTCCAAAAAACCAGCAGTGGATATGGAAGAAGATCAGACCAAGTGTCTATGATGAATGACAATTCTATGACGGGCCATAATATTTTCTCTTCGCATTTTAACTATTTATTTGATTTCGAAAATAAAAAATCCCATGGTTCTCATAACTTTGTATGTCTCATCATTATAACCAAGCGCCAGTTAAGTTATAATCAATAGAAGGATTGGCCATCATAGGTTCACCAGATAGATGAGTAATCATGTAATCATAGGGTTAGCGACTGAAATCAGGGTGGGGTCACATCGAATGGATGCGAGGTACTTGATGGTGGTGATGACATGAGTTTAGCAGCTCGATCTGGATTCAGACTAAATTTATTATGTTGATCTGGGGCTCTAGGAGGCCGAGTAGAAATGGTTTTGGCTTTGGGGCTGATTTAGATTTGTTGTTTCAGTGGCATTGGTTTTGCTTGGAGAAGATTGATTTGGTTGGCCGATGATAGGTTTCGTGTCATCGTGGTTTCCATCAATGATGTCAGAGCCGTCGGCAAAGTTTTTGCTTTTAGGCTGCTCGCTTACTGCATCCTCTTGTTGCGACGAACCGTCATGCGTGTCACCCCATTCCCTATCAAATTGGTCCTCAAATCTTGCATCCGCCTTGGGTTTGCATTTTCCGCAACAGAAGTTGAAGCAAAAACAACAACAACAGCAACATCCGAAGCAACATGTAGATATACCCAGGCATATCATAAAAGCTTTAAACCAGCCAGAAGTTAAAACAAAATAGGTATTTACATATTCGTCGCCGAATTGTTCCGCTATATAAAGACCAAGCGAACCATATTGATCGTAGATGGATCGTTTTAGTTGATCTGACAGGATTTTGTGGGCCCTGTTGATATCTTGAAACTTCTCATGAGATGAGGGATCATTCTGATTCTTGTCCGGGTGATACTTGAGCGCCAGTTGGCGATAAGCTCGCTTTACCTCATCTGGAGTGGCTGATTTTTTTAGGTTCAATATGTTATACAATGAATCGCCGGTCGTCGATAGACGTCTGGCTTGACTTTGGAAACCGGCTGCCATATTATTGGCTAAATTGACTTATGTATAGGATGCAGAATAGCTGATAAATTTGAGGGTATCAGAATTGATAGGTGTAACCAACCACCCGAATAGTATATATGAGAACGCAGAAAGATATTCACGATGCTCTAATACCCTGCATACATTTCATGGGGAATAAACTTCTTGTTTAACAAATCACAAATGCTGGATTTGTCGTCTATGATCGGTTTTTCATAAATAAATACAAACCAAATCCACAAATATCAATGGTCTGGGACATCTAACATCTCGAATTTCTAACACTTCACGGCAAAGTGTTTCTGTATAGGCCAAGCGCAGTCGTTGAATTATTTCTCCGAGCCGAACGGTTCGACCCCCTTGCCCACTCGGCGCAAGCACGATGGTCGTCGTTCCCGGCTCGCGGAGGGGAAGAATTCTTTTGATTCCACCGTGTGATCCTTCCAGTATTGAATGCTGCAGAAACGAGGGAGAGGGTTTCTTGGCCACATGAAAACGGATATTATGGTATTCATCTTCGATTTTCAGAGTTATTTGAAGGTCTTCTATGCTAAACCTAATTGGCGAGCAGAGCGTTAATTTCTAACACTGTCTCCACCAAGAAATGTTCGAATTGACAGAGTACGAAATGGATAGAAAACCCCAGAAAATCATCATGGATTCTGATATAGCCGTCAGCCCGAGATCTCTACATCGAGAGTTGATGTGCCCCATCTGTTTAGACATATTGAACCAGACAATGACCACCCGAGAATGTCTACATCGATTTTGTTCAGCATGCATCAACAAAGCCCTCCGAAGTGGAAATAAAGAATGCCCCACTTGTAGAAAAAAGCTCACTTCTCGGCGTTGTCTCCGGGCCGACCCCAACTTTGATCAACTCATCTCCAAGATTTATAATGGGGAACACGATAGACCCCAGGAGTCAAGCAAAGTCATTATCGCCCCAGAGTGTGAGATCATACTGAGACCCCTTAACGGACAGCGTACAAGGTTCATCAAGTGTCCACACACTACCACTGTCGACCACCTAGCCAAGTACTTGTCCATGAGACCAGAGAGCTCAAAAATGCCAGAATTGAACAAAAACGAAGAGTACAAACTATGTATCGTTGCCAATAGATCCAAGGGTCACTACGAGATGCTGCCAGGCACTTCAAAATTGGGAGAAATCAAAGAAACTTATAAGCTGGAATCAAACAAGCCGCTTGAATTGTATTTCTACGTCCCGAACAAAGATTAGGATTGCAAAGATTATTGACCTTCCAATGTGAAAAAGCCATACAAATTTGTTGCAAATATTGTCAGTTCAAATCAAGACTCAAATAAATTATTGGATACTTTCTACTTTGTTAATTATGTGGCGAAAACCTTTAAAGTTGAGTCGGCCGACCCGCTAAGAACATAGGCTGGATTTGTCCAATTGACATCCAAGACTTTGTCATGGTGTCCAATCATGTCATAAAGACAGGCTTTAGGTGAACGAAGATCCCAAAGCTTGACTAAATTATCATAACCTCCTGATATAAAGTTGTTGGGATTGCTGCCGAAAGCAACACTTGAGACCCACGCATTATGTGATGTATATGCAGTCTTTGCTGTGGCATTATCGGGGGCCCGCGAATCCCAAATCCTAACATATCGATCACAAGAGGCGGACAATATGAGATTGTTTTCGCACGAGAAGTCTATACCTAATAGGGGCTTTGCTGATAGTACTCTCCTCTTACACTCTCCCACTTCGATATCCCAGAAGCATATGCTCCTATCCATTGAGCATGTGGCTACAGTGTTGAACTCATTGCTATTGTTCAACCATTTCACACCGGTGATCGATTCCTGATGCCCTGTTAGTGTGATGATTGCAGTTCTGTCGGTAGCTTCGATTGCTCTATCACTAGACTTTATTTTCAGTTTCTTTCTTCCCCTCATTTCATCTTTACTTGAGACATTTTCCTCACATTCATCGTCTCCCTCGACCATGCTAGTGGACCATATCCTTAAACTTTTGTCAAAGCTGCCAGTGGCTAGAAGATTTTCGTAACAATCTAGACAGTTGACACTTCGATTGTGACCTCTGTAGACAAAAACGGTCTCACATTTTAAAGATTTGGTGTCGAGTCTGCGAAGTATGCTAACCTCATCATGGCCGCTGGATATGAAGTACAATTCGTTCTTGTTTGAACCCTCGGGAAGATAAAGCCACCTGACTTTAGTTATCGGCTTGTGATGGGCGTCTTGGATGGTGGCTAAATGCTTCCTATCTTTTAATGACAAGATTCTTATTGAATTATCGTACGATCCAGTAATTATAAAAGAGCCAGCCGTGTCGACACAGCTGACCCAGTCATCGTGAGGGACAGCTTCGAGGGGTTCAGGGGCATCAATTGAGACGAAATACTCGATCTCAACAAGCTTCTCATTGAGTAGCTCCTCAACATTTAGTTCATCTGAGTATAGCTCTAGGTGTTTATCAACCGGGAGCCTCAAAAATCTACCCCCAACAAGGAAATCGAAGGAGAACTTATCCAAATCATCGATGTCATCTCGCTGTTGCAATAGATTTTTCACAATTTGATTGAGTTGCTCCTTAGTTACGTTGTTCTTCAGCTCCACAATAGTGTCATTAGTTGAAATATTCTCTATTTTTGTGGTCAGTTTGGCCTGGAACGTCATTTTGATTCTCAAATATACAACCTATCGTGCAGTTTTGTCGAGTTTCTATAAAAACCGCGACCACGATCGCGATCTTGAGTGCTGGGGAACCACGCGACTCGCGAGTCACATGACCGAACAGAGATCACCAGTAGAGGGCGGCACGAACCCAAATTTCCAGTCGTGTGAGTACATCTGTCCACGCATTCAAAACCATCATAACCAGAAACAAATAAAATCCAGAGAATCTCGGATACAAGCTAAGGATTGACGAACAAAGGCGCAGGAATTTCTGAAATGACAGAAAACTAGAGATAATTGTGACTGTAATTCTATGTTTTAGTGCATCATACTACTTGCGGATTTGCTCGTGAAGAACATTTAATACGGTTAATGGTACTTGTTCTAACTCCTAGGTTAGTTCTAGCGTCAGCGTTTCTGTGTTTTGTTTGTCCTCCCAAACGAACTTAGCGACGAACTTCGTAATTGTAAATGAGAAGATGTCAAATGTTTGTCCAATCACATCAACAGTCATAATATATGATAACCGGGGATTACCAGTTGTTTTCGTTGCAGCTTGGTGAGACTTGAAACGACGGCCCGCAATACAGACATAATACTACCTCGTGATAATCATATTCATTCTCCATATATTAATTTAAATATCAAAGTGCCTGTTAACAAGATTGTATACCAAATAGACGGTCAAAGATGGGGGAACAATTAGAACATGCTCTTGATTTGATGCGTCGCCTTCCTCCGCAAAGGATAGACAAGAGTTTGGCCGATCTTCTCGACCTCTTGCCAGATCATGTTGAAGACCTATTATCTTCTGTAGATCAACCCTTGAGAATAATGCCAGATACGGAAAGTGGAAAATTGTTTCTACTCTGTGACTATAATCGCGATGGTGATTCTTGGCGATCTCCCTGGAGTAACAAATACTACCCGGAACAAATTGAGGGTAACTTTCCAAATGAGAGATTGCGTCAACTAGAGATTGAGGCAAATTTAGCATTTGATCAGTACAGAGAGATGTACTTCGAAGGAGGCACCTCCTCTGTTTATCTGTGGGATCAGGATATGCCAAATCAAAGTTTTGCAGGCGTCATACTTATAAAGAACTTTTGCGATGAATCAAAAAAGATAACAGGATGCTGGGACTCCATCCATGTGTTTGAAGCTGCAGAGAAGGACGGTAGTAGACTGGTGCACTATAAGCTTATATCTACAGTAATGCTCTGGTTGGAAACATACAAGAAAAGTTCGGGTATAATGAACTTGGGCGGAAGTTTAACTCGGCAGATAGAGTCGGACGTCCAGGTAACAGACATGAGCTCCCACATAGCCAACATTGGCAAGCTGGTCGAGGATATGGAGAATAAAATTAGAAACACTTTAAACGAAATATACTTCGGCAAGACAAACTCTATACTGAATGGTTTGAGGTCCATAAGTCCCCTATCCGATCAAAAGCAACAGGAAGCCCTTCGGACAGATCTAGCAAACGCCCTGCAAAAACGAAGAAATGAGCAGAGCTGAGGCTGAACTTAAAGCCGAGCCTCTACAACGATCTAAGTCTATATAAATCACGGGAAAATCAACACGATTTGCCGTTCCAGCTTTCGAACAAGTCCTGAACGCAATTCGTACTAGTTCAAAGTTGTTCAATCAGATCGCTTCTTTTTCACATGTTTGTTCTTGAATTTCTTCTTCCTTTTTCTATCGTCCCTCTTTTCGTTTGTTGAGTTTGGCGGAGAGCCCAAGTTTTCGCCCAACTTATATGGACCCAAGGCTGGGTTATTTGACTTTTTCAATGCATTGACAGCAGGCATGTCCACTACGGTTACTGGCCTTCTCATTGAAGGAGTCAGGTTGATAAACTTCGCCGATTTCGTGGTTGCTTGGTTGAGACTATCGTCGAAAGTAACAGCTTGCTCTGGACTCGCAGCTGTCTTGTTGGCAGTTAAATCAGGTGCGTTTGGTATTGAGCTGATAGTCAAAACTGTCTTATATGAAGACGAGTTAGCAGTGCTAGCAGCGGGCGATCTGACCTTATCGTTGCTCTGCTCTATATCCTGCTCCGCGCCAGCGCCAACCCTTGTATAGTCAGCATAGAGGAGAACGATCAAGGCTGTAATAGACATCGATGCAGAGGCTATAAGTGAGATAAGAAAGGCCCACCACCACTTAGTTTGATCCTCGTTCATGGGCTCGTTATTTAGCGCTGTGAATATGATTGTTAGGACGAGCAGAGTTGAGAAATATGTCAGGCAGAATTTTGTCACTGATTTGAGGGAGAGCCAGCTCTGTTTTGGTACATTATCCATGAGGGGCCCCTTCCGGCTGAAAAGGTCCAAAATCACCTCATTGATACAAGATTTTCGCTAGTGCCACCATTTCCTTCTGAACTCTATGTGTATCCGAGAATATCTTAACGAATTCCAAGTCTGGCCAGAGACACAGAGAATGAGTTCAAATAACTTCCGTGTGTCTGTTTTCAACTTAATGCACTCATGATATCAGCCGATCCTGTTGACGGATACGTTTTTCACCGGGACGTTTGCATTAAAGATGATACCGCCCACTGTCGCTTGAAACCCTCCTTTTAACTCGCACAAACCACAGGTATTGGTGATGAATTTCAACCAAGAGATTGAGCCGATGGGCGACGTAGGGCTCCGATCTTAGACCCCTCAATCACCTCAAAGCAAGTCAAAAACCGAGTTTTGGTTGCGCTATCATGTGGTCCGGGACCCTTGTGCGTCAAAAGTTCCCTACCTATCGCGGCCCATTCGTCCAAATCTAAAAGCTCCATACCGCAGATCTGAAAGAGTAGCGATCTCACGGGTCGGATTCCGTCGCAGTTTGCCGGAAGCTCAGTTAGAATTCCTATGGGCACGCTCCGGTCGTAAACTATCAGTCAGACTAGTTTGCTTTCGGAGCATGCGCCTAGCGACCGTAAACTAGAGCTCAGTCCTGGTGGATTTCTCCGCTATTTCGGCAGTAGCCAGATATCGCTTGACCGTTACGTTGGTTCGACAAATCAAGCGGCTTCTTGGCAGGATATTCATAATGAAACCCAAGAGATTTTCTAGCGATAGATTTAACAGTAGACGACCCGCGAGACTGGTTGCCTCAGGCACAACAAAGTCAAGAGAGAGGCTCTGCAGCCAGGCCAAGATTTCAGCTGCACCTATTCCCCCAGAAGTTATACAAAAGAGTTCTATCTACACCTGCTCGGCCTGTCAGAAACCCATCAAGAAGGATAAATATCTCCTTAAGGCTTGCGAGAAATACTGGCACGAGGGCTGTTTGAAATGCGATCGATGCCATGGCAAATTGGGAGAATTGGGCACAACTTTCTTCCAAAAGTCAGATATGAACTTATGTCGGCAGGATTATTTAGAGTAAGTATGGTATTGCTATAGTTTTGCAATGAATCTCATGATGGTTAACAAACGTTAAACAATCTCCCATGAAGGATATTTGGCGAGACAGGTGTTTGCTCAGTTTGCGAGCATGCAATTAGTGCCTCTGAGATGGTTATGCGAGCTAGGCAAAACGTTTATCATCTTGAGTGCTTTGCCTGCCAACTGTGCAATCAACGGTGGGTTAATCAGATTCAACTGCCCGAGATCAACTTCGTATTTAGAAGCTAACATTTCGTATCTCATCAGGTTTTGTGTTGGGGATAGATTCTACCTGTGCGAGAACAAAATCGTCTGCCAGTACGACTACGAGGAGCACATATTACCCATCCAGGAGTCCCTGGCTGGGCAAACTCTTGGCTCGAACTTCTCCGGTCCGCAATTTAGAGACAGAGATAGCACTCTGTCGAAGTTAGCAACAAATGTCACAAATTATCGCGAGGACACAAACGGAGATCCGGGGACGGACGAAGCCGTGGACGCTGGGGCGGTCGCGGAGATTCCAGGTCGCGAGCTCAACTTCAGCCGAAGGAAGGCTGAACTGCTCATTATGGATTCGTGCAGGGATGAATCGGCGAAAAAGAATGAATTACCAAGTAGCGCCCTAGTTGAGGCCTCTGATGAGCTGACTGAAAGCGATGATCGAGGTGATTGTGCGACCAAAGATGCTCGTGCATAAACAAAAATTCAAATCTCCCTCATAAACAAGATGAATTCATTAAAAACTTTTTCCCGCCAAACGCATCCACCCACCAATAAGCGTCCATCCATCACTGGCCACGCCTACTAAACTAGCCGCCCGCCTAAATTCGATTGTTGCCAGACAAAACCACAATTTTGGTTATCTAAATGATATGCAAATGGCTCATTGAAAGCAACTGCCGTCAGTGGCGCTCAGTGGTCGACGGACGGCGGTGCAATATAATGCTGACAACAGGAGGGGGTAGCAATTTCTAGTGAATTTAGTCCGGCTAACCACCAACCTACGAGCCTCTCAAGCTCGACCAGCGGAACCTTATCGCTGGCCCCAAATCTGCCTTTTAGTGTGACCGTTAATAAATGACCGTTAAGCGGGGCCCCCTAGTTGCGCAACACAATCGCTGCTCGTCGACAGTGGGGCAGCTAGCGATTTTATCACTTCCATCAGATGAGTCACATGCCATAAAACTGTACGCACAGAGGCACACATATCCTGCCGTGTGCCTTTCAAATCCTCGAACGGAAGCCGGTTGAACATGTCAGGTGGCCGCAAAGCTTGTCCCATTTCGACCGACTCTTACTATGGAGACTCGGTCAGTTTATGTGGACGTCAATTGGCGGAAACATAAAACCCTCTTAGCCGGAGGCAGGCGCAATCGCAATGCGGCTGGTCAGTTCCGATTGCTTCGTGAGAGACTAACGATGGGATACTTTTCGATGGCTGAATCAAAACTTAAAAGTCAAACAAGCGAACTCTGACTGGAGGCAAATCTTTTTGTGTCCGGTTGGGTGACAGTATTAGATAGTAAATCGTTGATAAGGCGGCCGGTCAGCTCGCTGGACCTAGTGGCAATTTTTTATCTATTACAGTTGTTTACTAAGTGGATGAGCGACCATAAAACATATATCCAGCGGAAGCTAACGCTGGTTAGCTTATCGCACTGATAAAGTTTTCTACCCTCGCCTCACAGCACTCCACCAAAACGACACTCGCTACGCCAAAACTATAAGCCAGAGTAAGCTCTCGACGATCCTTAAGGCCACTCAGAGATCCACCAAAGAGTGACCTAAGATGGCAGGAACGAATAGATGGAGCGTGCTCATGGTATGTCTTTAAGACTTGACTTCTAGTTTCATTTAATCTGCGGGATGATAACAATGACGCTTGTTCTGAGTATATATACAGGTTTGTTTTATTCTCGTCTGCTACCTCGTTGGAGGGCTGTAGAAATATAATTCTAATGGTTTGTCAGAATCCAACTTGTAAGAATCCTTTATTTCGTCCAATTTGAGCGTACCGGGTAACATTTCGTAATGGCCTTTGGAACGATTGGCGACGATGCATAACTTGTATTCTTCATTGTTGTCGAAGTGAGGCATTTTAGCTCCTTCTGGTCTGATTGCCAAGTATCTAGTTAGATGATTGACAGTAGTATTTTCGGGGCATTTCAAGTAGCGCGTTTGCTGCCCGTTTAAATGTCTTAGAATAATTTCGCATTCTGGGGCTGATGTGTTCCTATTGATTTCTATTGATTTAGCACGATATCCGTTATATATTTTTGCTATAAGTTGGTCGAACTTAGGGTCCTCCCTGAAAGATTTTGTTTGGGATGGTAGCTTTTTCCGACAAATCGGACATTCTTTCTTAACTGCCTTGTCTATGCACTTTTTACAAAATCTATGCAAACAGTCTGGGGCAGCACGAGTTTGACTTAATATATCTAAGCAAATGGGGCATATTATTTCACGGTAAAGAGATCGAGGTGAGATTGCAACCTCAGAGTCCATGGTTATTTCTTGAGGTCTCCTCTCTTGCTCATATTCAGTTAACTCCCAAGTTTCCATGGCTGAATATGCTTTGAAACGGTTACAACCGTCCGAATGGGTATATTCATAAAAGGGTGAAGGTTTGCCGCTCTATCTTAAAATAACATTCTTCAATCCTTAGGGGGACCTTCTCAAAACCAGATGCTGACTCTTACTCATTCTCTGTATTTATTTCGGTGAAAGTTTCAATTTGTGCGAGGTAATCGGACAACAAGCGCGTAGCATCAGCGCACAATTTAAACATCCTACTGTGCAGTTTGGATTTATTGCACGAGAATAAACTACACATGGATACCATGTGCCCTAGCTGACACGTCCATCTTCTAGGGTTTCATTTCATTATTAAGGTCCATCAAGTATGAATAAATCGGAGAAACGGAAGATTGCTGAGATCGAGGAGCAAATTCTTAGTGACAAACCCTGGCAATTGAAAGGTGAAGTAGGTGCACGCAATAGACCAATCAACAGCCTACTCTTTGAGGACATCAACTTCGAGCAGAACCTTAAGGCGCCAATAATAACTCCGGAAACAACTGAGAGCTTAGAGGCATTGATAATACAGAGAATCAAAGATAACAGATTTGACGATCCAGTCAGAAAAACGAAGCCCACAATCACGTCGTCATCAAGACACGTAGAGATTAGCTCGGAGAAGAGCAAAGTGGGTCTAGCACAACTGTACGAGCAAGAAATCGTTGATAAGGCGACCCCTGGACAACCGAGGGACGGACCAGAGAAGGAAGTGGAATCAAAACTAATGGCGCTCTTCCGCAAACTAGATGCGCTTATAGATATATGAATGAATTAGGGATGGTCCAAGAATCTTACCAGCCTCATATCTCTTTCAGTGGGAAGCATTGGTCGTTTTTTCTTCTTACTAGCCTGGTTTAATTCCGTTCCTCAAGTATACAATTCGATTATCTGCAACGATTGGAGTTCCTCCATCGTAATGATATTTCACAAGATGACTTATATCATTGAATTCCATCTCCTTTGTTCTTACTTGGCCCATGGAATCGAATAAAAGATGAAGTTTCTCCCCGTTGTGCATAACACTGAGAACAAAGTGACCTAGCTCAAGCATCGACTCCCTAACTAAAAAGTCACCATCTTTCTTCAATCTCTTCTCGCTTGTCTCCCTACTCAGGTATGAGCCATGAAACCAGGGTTCTTTCTCAAGCGAACTTCGAGTTTTCTTGATAACCTCTTCGCTAGATTCATTTTCGTCATTGAATTGATAGGATAAGTCCAGTGAATTTTCTTGCGGGGTAGTCAGATGGATAGTCGTGCTGCTTTTGAGAGGAAAAGTGCTACTGTTATATAAGATCTGTTGAGATCTTAATTGAAATCCACGAGCAATAGTCTCGAGAACGTTTTTTGCAGTCTCATGGCCACACTCCAGAACGAAGCAAGCTCTCCCGAATTTCGCATCCTTTGCCACATAAGCCACAAAATCTACAGTATCTTCGTCGCCACTTGAGGCAAACGACACGTTGGGCATCTCGTGCTGAATGATTATTTGTTGTGCATCAACCGAGATCACGTTTAGGTGGGTACTTGTTACACATAACTGGACTTGGGTACCTGAATGTAGGAGATTCGGCTCATCGTTTAACATCCGACCAATGTGTTCAATTCTTTTTCTGTCCACGTGTCTGGATATGTTGTTCGCTTCACATAGTCTGATAATTGATTCCTTTGCAACTTCAGATCTATCCCGATGCCTTAGACTCCGCATTGAGATCCTAACACCGATGCATCCAATGTACTTGCTAGTGTCCATGGCCGCAAACCACAATTTTACGACGACTACATTTGAGTCAACCGAGAGCAGTCGACTTTAGCCTTTCTGGTTGCCTCTAAATCAAATTAATGTGAAGTTACGATTCGTTACTGACACAGCCTAGGTACAGTGTAGATATGTTCGTTAAATTTAAATCCCTGCAGTTTTAAAAATCCATTGCATCTGTTTCCAAGGCTGTAGAGTCTGCCTGTTCATCGCACTGCTCATCTGCGGTTCAGACTTGCCTTGCAGGGGCCAAACAAAGGGACATGAGAAACAATCCGATTTTCGGATCCATGACTCGACCCGAGTTCTTAATTAGAATATATTATGTGGAGCCTGAGTAAAATAAAATACTACTTGTTCTTCTACCGTTATAACATATTGTTCCCATCTGTAGTAGGCGGTATTATCTTTTTGGATTGGTCAAACTTGAGAAAAAAACGTAAGTTAGCAGTTGAGCAGGCATTAAAGAAAGCGGCCAAGGGTTAAACTAGTCAATCATGCCTGAAGGAAACGCTCATCATTTACCATCTGGGATATGGACCAAACGATTAAAGACGACGACTCCTCTTAAGTTGTTCGGGCAGTCATGCCTTACGATCGGCGTGCTTACCCTAACGTTTGTGATCGTCTACGAATGGCGGTCTCTTTCATGGAAGTACACGTACACAAACTTCAGAGGTAGGACCATGATGTACGGCAAACAGACCCTTCTCGATCATGAACCCCTATCAGTAGAAGAGATTGACCGACTCAAAGCAAAAAAATCCTCTATGTAGTTGCCCGATCAGTTAGGAACAAGCTACAATCGAGAGATATGCATAGGAGATGTAGTGAGCACGAATGTAATGATATAGAATAATAAAAACGGTTTATGATATAACAGGCTTGGGGCGAACTATTCATCTGATGAACTGAGTTGCGTCCCTATACTCGTTTGTATCAGTTTCGAAGAACTCGTCAAGTTTCCATTTCAAGGTATCGAACGTTGGCCTCTTCTGGGGGTCTTTGTGCCAACATTGGTACATAATTTCATACAAGGCAGGCGGGCATCCTGCCGGGGCAGGCATCCTATAACCGTGCTCTACTTGAGTAAGCACCTCTGAATTATTCATGCTTGGATATGGTACTCGACCATAAGTTATAATTTCGTAGAGGACTATTCCAAACGACCAAACATCGCTCTTCGTGCTAAATTTGCTATATGTTGCTGCCTCGGGGGCTGTCCATTTGATGGGAAATCTTGCGCCAACCCTAGCCTCGTACTCTGTCTCGATTATTAACCTGGCAAGACCAAAATCAGCTATCTTGACCACATTTTTCTCACCGACGAGAATGTTTCTCGCAGCGAGATCTCGATGTACATAGCTGTGAGCCTCCAGATATGCCATACCGTCGGCAATCTGCGCAGCCATATGAATGAGCTTTTGTAAGTCCAACTGTCTACTGTTCTTCTGAAGATAATCAAGAAGACAACCGTTCTTCATTAGTTCAGTTACTATGTATATTGGCTCCTCTTTGGTACATACTGCGTATAATTGAACAAGTTTGTCATGGCGCAGATCTTTCATGATATGTGCTTCAGCTAAGAAGTCCTTGGGATCCATGCTGCCTTTTTTCAGTGTCTTGATTGCAACTGGTGTCTTTTCATTCCAGAGACCCTCATAGACTTGACCAAACTGACCATGGCCAAGTTCCCTAATGAAGGTTAAGGATTTTTTGTCGATCTCCCAGTCGTCATGGGTATTATAAGAGAGACCTCGGGGAGTTGGCTCTTCAATTTGAATACAAGGTTTACGAAGTTCCACGCAGAGCCCATCCGCGTCCTGGCTATAGTGCTTCACGAGATCTTTCAAGTTTCTAAATGGCGTTCGTCTGGCTATGAAGAATCCACCCTCATCGAGCGGGCGAATTCTGTAATGTTTGACAGTGTCTCCATCGCGAACGCTAAGACTGTAATCGTTACGCCGACTTTCGCTGTCTCTAATTAAAAATGATCCATGCTCGTTCTCGGAGGATAATAACTTCCTCTCTGCTTCAATACGCTTGATTTTACCAAAATACCATGGCTCTGCTTCGATGGATTTCAGCTTGGCGACATAGTTGCTCGGTATATAACCTTTCATGCGAGTCTTCTTTGAGCGAGCGAACCACCAGTCACCTTGCTTGTTATCTAGGATTTCTAGGTGTTCGCCCTTCTTAAACCTAAGATCTTCTTCAGTCCTAGTTTCGTAATCATATAAAGCTATAAACACTGGATAATGGTTCATATTGCTAGAGTTTGAGTCATTGCCATTCAGGTCACTCGAGAGAGCTGGTTGATTGGAGCTATTTGGCAGCTGTTGTTGCTGACCGAACATTGTCAAGTTTCCATGTTCGTCGACCATATGATGATGATGGCCATTAAGTTGGCCAAATTTATCGCCTGAGATCCCAATAGGCTTGCCAGCAGTACTAGAGGTCAATGGTAGCCCGTCTTGGCGTGCCAAAGCTAATGCGCTTGCGGCACCTTGGTCTATGTTGCCTGCTTGAGCTTGACGGAGGACCAAATTAAGTTCGGCAACTGTATGATCGTTGGGCTGGTGATCGCCGACACAAGATGGACCGAACTTACCAAGTTGGTCACCAATCTCGTTAGGCTTCGGACTAGTTAAGGTGTCGGATAGCTTTCTATGCTGACCAGGAGGAGATTTTCTCCCAAATTGTGAGCAAAAACAAATATTGCCCATATCGTCGATCCAGCTTAAATAGGATGATCTGCGGTTAGGTAAGTGTGAATCTGGTTGATCTTGGAAGCGAAATTTGTCATGTGCTAGAACTTCTGATAGCAAACGTGCGGCTAGAACTCATTAAAACTGTCAGGCCGATCACCTTCGAGCAACTATTGCCCAGGATTAGGTTTGGTATAGCTACATGGTTCTTGTCAACTTGATAAAATTGAGCATCGTTCCATTCATGAACTATTGCATCAGCGAGCACTATGCAGGCTCACCTGAGATCCTACACGGTGCGCCGTAGATTATGCCTAACTTGAGGATTCACATTCGATTCCTGATCGATCGCTAGATCAAATTGTGGGTTTAACATGACTGGGCACCAATATTTTGTCCCTAATAGCTAGACCACAAGCAACAGGCACAATGGCGGCGACTGTAGTGTAGAGCAAAAACACACAGACTGTTTTAAATATCTGCGTCTTCTGTGTGGATCCCATGCGTACGCAAGCTTGCGAGCCAGTCTGTCCATTTGTGTGTCACGGACCAACGAACTAAGGAGCGGATTGTGCGGCTGTGCGTTTGCGCACACCAAGTTGTTCATCTCCACTCACCTGGCTTGCCTGCAGTGCAATAAGGCCAGCCAAGCTGTTCAAACAGGCATTGAAAATGTTACTTCTTAGGTATGCAAGGAGGAGGAGATGAGAATGGTCAGCAGTTTGAGCCGTAGCAGCAAACTCTCACTCAATGTAGGAGAGGCTCTGCTGGTCAACTTACTTCATGGCAAGCCAAAGCCTACGTCAAAGCTGAGAGGCAAGCTGGTCCAGCTAGCGAGCTCATAGTCCAGTTACTAGAATGCTTGAACCCTCTATTTAGTCGCAATTCGAACAGGAACACAGGTGAGCCTCTTGCCTATTCGAGTGCGCAGACTGGCAGAGGATGATCTTGATCTCATTCGAGAAGATGGCCGGCATTCTCATATAAAGAGGAGGCAAACACGTATGTAGCAGTCCAAGTGGCAAGTATTCTCTCAGTGTCTTATCAGGATGCCTGCCTTTCTGAGGGTATTTGCTCTTGACAAAAAATAAATGACTCAACGTGGCGTCAGTCCTTGTTACTCTGGAATTGAGAGCATCTCTCTCCTCACTCGTTGGTCGGCCAACCTGATCTTATGCAAGTTTCTATCACGGTAACCACCAAACGTTGATCAGAGACTAATCTCTCACAGGTACATACTGCTGGAGATTTAAGTTCAGTTTATCGTTTCCAGCTAACCGTCAGCTGATGTAGAAAGACACGAGTTAATCAAGTCAACTGCAAACGCGAATCCTCTATCAAATAAACATCCATTATCTCTCCCTCTCTCTCCTCTAGACGCGTACTAGCATAGCGTGGCGGCGCTCTTTCACGTTCTCCCCTCCATCTGCCACCCTCTCGATCCCTTGGTGTCCGTTGCATTTGTATGGCTTCCATGTTCGAGTGCGATTGGCGGGTTCGATTGGATTTGTTGTTGCCATAACTTCCATAGATTGCGCGCAAACTAGCACTCGGGGGCAGCTGCAGCTGGAGCCCACTGGAGTTGCCTTCGTGCTAGAGTGGTGGCTTGTGCTAAACTAAGTCAAGAGGCGGACTAATCATTTGTGAGCGGCGCGCAGGTAGATTCGAGATGGAAAGTGCAACCCTCTGCTTGAACTTCATGGTCGCGATGGCCACACAAAACGATGACCGACACAAAGCAGGAAGTTGAGCAGAGGTCGCTAACGTAAATGCGCTCAGCAAACGCGTTCACACTTGACTCAAGATACCAGTTGAACTTTATGAACGGGAACATTGGCCAAGTGAAGCGAGTCTGGTCCAGCGTTAGATCTGGAGAGCTATGCCAACGAGAGGGAATTGAGATAACAAGTGACGCCCTTGCAAATATGTATGCAGGATATTGAAGTTTGCCTATAACAATTGAAGCAATTGCATCTGTATTGCGCAATGTAGATGTAAAGGCTTTATACGAAAAAATCAAGGGCATTAGGTAGATAAAGTTGGTTTAATGTACTAGATCCATTCATTCGCAATCAACTAATTATCACAAAGACTGTCGTCCGAGAGTCCCGGCTTAATAGGGCCCCCTAATTTTGCCCGAATTGTCTCGGCTCCGTGCTCTCACCCTCCCTGTAGACAGGTAATATTCTTTGAACGTGTTGCAACATTGTTTCTAAACATTTGACTGACTATTGAGCCTGAGTCTGAGATTGGCGCCCATTCTGCCAAGCGCCATGATAGCGTGCACAGTCTTATGCCACTTCCTTCTAACAACATACTTCTTTAAATTTCTCTTGTCCAAACTGACGAATGAGGGCGGACTTGTTGCTCCTGGACTAATCTCACCGTTAAGGCTTGCTGCAATTGTTGCCATCGATTCGCGTCGGCCCCGAACTGAGGCCTCCAATTTGGCGCCGCCCCGCTGGAGCCATGGATGGAGCAAGCACTCGTTGGGTTTTAATCTTTTTGCTTGCTCTCTAACTAAAAGTTTCGATATGAAATCCTTGGCTAGATCAGAGATTGGCTCAAAGGCTTCGTCTTCAAAATCGTAGGTGGCCCGTGTCACGTTTGCCATCGTCTCCATATCGTTGTCGCCCATAAACGGCGACAAACCCGATAGGAGCACGTAGCAAATAACGCCCACGCTCCACATATCTGTGGCCAGCGATACTGTATCGTAGGCGAGTACTTCGGGCGCAGCAAAGTCGGGCGTTCCAAACATAACCCTTAGCGGTTCCTTTGCGTTCAGGTGACGCGCCAAACCAAAATCAATCAATTTTATCCTATTGCCAGTCCTTGAAACGCACAAAATATTCTCAGGTTTCATATCCAGGTGAACAATCTTCTGGCCATGCATATACTCAACTCCCTCACAAATCTGTCGCATAAAAATGGCCGCCTTCTTTTCAGTTAGCTCGAAATCATCATCAATTACTCGTTCGAACAATTCTCCACCCTCAACAAGCTCAGTTATGAGACACATTTCATTCTTGCCATCATCAAAGGCATCGTAAAGTTGCAATAGCCGCTTGTGCTGCAATTTGCTCATAATTTCAACCTCTCGCTCTACATCAGCACGATCCTCGCGCCTCCTCATATGCACAAACTTGGCGGCCAATTTTCGCCCACTGGACTGCTCTACACACCTGTAGACAGTTCCAAATTTGCCCCTACCTAACTCGTCGCCTAACGCATACTCGCCCCTTGGATTCCGATTTCGTTTGACCTCAACCTTGCGCCCCTCGAAGGAGGGCTCGTTCTCGAACTCAAGCTCCAAATCCTCGTCAATGCTCTGATTTGGTATCTCAATCGATGGTGGCGCCAATTTGGGCACTATAGTTGCAGACTCTCCTTGGTCAACATGCTTACACCCGTCATCGGCTTCCTCAGTATCAAACTGTGTATTGTCAATTTCAAGAACGATCTCACTGCAATGGTCGCTGGCCAACTGGGCATCGATCTCAACTCTCTCTATACATTTTGCAGCGCTCGCAACATTTGGTATTAGTAAATGAACCAACTCAACCTGTTGCACAAAATCCAATTCTATGAAGACCGAGCCTGGTTCTCTCAATTTAACTGCCTCAAGCTCGCTCAAATCAATAAACCTCGATTGTTTAGGAGGCCCATCAGTTTTGTCATCGTCCCTTGGAGTTTCAGTTTCAACCACATCCAATGGTAACTGCACACTACTTGATCCGTTAAAATGGCGCAAAATATCACTGCTAGTTTTCGGTGGTTCGGATTGTTCGTCCCTATTGGCTAATAAACTTATTGGTGATATCTCGACTGTTTGTTCAGTTTTTTCATTGAGATCATGGTTGTTTCGAAGAGCATCGTCCGGCTCCGTGTCTATTGCTATCTCTGTGCCAACTGGTTCAGTTGGAACCTCATCGATGACGAACGGCAACAGGCCATCCATCTGAAGCTCACATTTTGATTCAGTCTCACTGAGAAGCCCAACAGATGCATCAACTCTACAATCCTCAGCAACAGAAACTATTTCAGGCTCTTTATTGACAGATTCGGCGCCTAGTCGCCCCTGACTCTCACCTGTTTGCGTAGGTGGCTGCTCCTGCTGCTCGTGGCCTTCAACATCTACATTGCTCAGCTTTTGCTCTTGAGCACTAGTGACAGATTCATTCGAGATTTGCTGCCCCACTTCCATTGACTTTCCATTACCATCGAGGCCTAATTGGAGAGACATGGTCTCCAAAACGGGCGCCGCTATATCTTCTGTACACTCAACTGCGATCTCTGCTATAGGTAGGTTCTCATCTTGTATCGGCACAACAGATTCAGCGGCCTCAAGCTGAGAATCGCGACATTGGTTGGCAATCGGAGTTGGAGGCGGGCGATTCGGCGATTCAACAACCTCAATCTCGTACTCTATATACTCGCTATCGCTTTCCATTATTCAGGCTTGCGAATGATGGGCGGAGATTCGAGCTAACGGGTGATTTGAGATTGATCCCAACTCAGTCAATTGATATTGAACTGAACCCAGAAATATTTCACCAAACTCCCTCTTGCCTCCTTTCCTACTCTTATTCTCTCCCTCTCGAATCTCCGCAATTTAAGCGAGATTTCTATCCAACTAAACCAGCTTTCCAGGAAACCATTCTCGTCTCATCCTAATGCTTGCCAATCTAATCAATTGCATGCATAAAATTGCAAAGCTAATAAGAAAATGGACGCTACTTGGGTTGGATCTGGGAACAAAAGTAGAGGCGACAAGTCGTCTTTGGGGCTTACTTATTTCCGAAAACAAATGAGCTCTGACTCTGAAAGTTGGCATATAGTTCATTCATTATTTTCCCTTGAAGCTCTCGCAACTGGAGCTAGGGAAATTTCACGGAGCCTTAATATAATTGGAAGGCGGGCAGTCAAGTTAGCGGGAGGAGCTAGACAGAGACGGATTGGATTTGCGGCAGGATTGTCGTTTGTTGTCTTGGCGAATGTGGAGGATTCTTAGTGAAATTTAGACAACGGGACGAGTGCGAGAGAGAGAGAGAGAGAGAGAGAGAGAGGGGCCTACTAAACGCTGGCGGCGAGCCTAGGTTTTGCACTCGTAGTTTTAACATCCGTTGATGTAACCATTTAAGCGCGGCCGATGAGGTTCAAGTTCAAGAAATTAACGCTAAAACGGTAGAGTGAGAACTAGCTGGCTGAAACGGAGTAGATGTTCGCTCAATGGCTTCTCATGAATCATAGGCGTTTCTGTCTATCGATACTCGATTCCAACTCCATAGTCCTTTACCATTTAGTAGCCGCAGCCACTAGGCGTTTTTACTGGCGAAGACATGGAGAGAAAGGGTAAGACTTTGCACTCAGAGCGGAGATTGTGTCGGCTACGAGCCAATTGGGTCCAGGCAAGACACACATATATATATGTATGGCCACGTAAATATATGTATATTGTGTTCTATGAGGGTGGAGAGCCATAACGTAAACCAACTTTGAAATCCTATCCCATAACGTAAACCCATTCAAGTCCCCATGTAACGTTGCCATCTACTGGCTGCAAGATATTGGTACCATTTTCAAGGCAAGCGTTGACAAAAGAGCCACACAAACGACGGTCTGCTGCCAGGCCCCAAGTCAGGTTCAGACACAGTAGTTGAACTTGTTGTCGTTGCTGTTCATCAGCGAGCCCCAATTCCGTGTCCTCACTTTCATTGTCGACTGAGCCAAAATAATTCATGGGCTCTCGAGGGAAGACGAATGGAATTTTGCCCGAGGCAGATTGCAAGGAGCTGAATGTTTGCCATCGTTCGAGCAACCATCTCTTCGCCAAGCTAACTCGAGAAGTCTGATACCACTCGGTTAGAATGTTTTGCGGTTGCGGCTTTTGTGCGCGCCAAAACCAAGAGCCTCTTGGAGGCTCGATCTAAGAAGCAGACTTCAGCCAACTCAATCATCGAGACCTCACGTAGGCAAACGACAGTTAGCGAGAGAGGCAGCCCGTATTTGCTGTTTGTTCTCAGGGGCCAAAGCGTTTTCAGACTACCTCAGAGGCTTGGGGACCTTTACCTCTGCTAGTAGCATCGGCAATCTGAGGACCATCTCTTTTCAAGCTCCTCTATTTCAAAGACTGAACTAGGGATACAGACTTGGATTGAGAGCGACTGAATAGCCGAAGAGTTCTCACTTAAAATCCGGTCGTAAAATTCAATTGAATGGCATAATAATCGTGGCTTTGATTCGCCCCCAAGAATGGGGCACTTGTGCTCGAAATAAAACGCCTGCTTTGGTGGAGTTTCTACAAACGCAGACGAAACTGGCCCTGGTGTTCCCAGATGGAGATTCTCCATCTATTTTACCAAGCCTTTGCAACTAAATGGGACACGAGAATGTATCAAGAGGCGCGCGAACTCGAAAAGCTGATCCATTCTGGTGAGAAAGTTCTCCAACGATCGTAACGCCTGAATGCTCCATTGGGGAGGACCCGAGTCGGTGGTTTCCAGCAGACGCCACTTGAACCAAATGCTCGTTGCTGTGGCCAATAGATAGCCCTTGCGACATTTTTCATAGGAGATTATTGGGTTGAATCATGCATTAGCCTTCATTCGATCTCAGTTTGATCCTGTGGAAACCAACTCTTTACCGGAAATTACGCTCGCTTGATGGCACGAGCGGGTCTTTAATTGAGGCTCGAGCTGAACCGACAACCGGAAGATGATTCGTTAGAGGAAGAGGTTCTCTTGGGAAATGTGTCTGGAAGCAGCTGGTATCTGCCATCTGGTGCAGAAGAGAGCATGAGAAATCAACAGCCTTTGGTGGGCCGCCTTCGTTCACCGCAGCCACGACCAAGTGCGGCAGCCGGACAATGGACGGGAGTAACCACCAGCAAAAGACAATAAATCAGCCGTTAGAGGCGGCAAAGAGGAATAGACGTAAAACAATTTAATCCTCAGCGGGATTTAACACAGTTTAATTGGGTAAAAAGGCAAACAGCATCGACGATAACTGGACAAGAGCCATTTAAGGCCTTGGAAAACGCATTAGGTTGCAGATTTGGCACCATCCTCCAGTTGAGAGCTTGCAGCCATCAGGTTGCCATAGTATTCTTGATAGAAAGTTAAAAACTGGCGGCATAGTCCGAGAGTTTGAGCAGATGTACCATCTACACCGGCTCCCTGGCTACAGTGGGCACTCGTTTGGGAAATTTCAATCAAACGTTCTAGAGCTCGCATCAGTTTTCTCAATTTGCATTCAAGGAGAGAGCCACGGAAGCCAGATACCATATCCTGGACCCACCTGATATCGGCGCTTGGATTCACAGACTGGATGTGAGCTAGTTTAAGCGAGTTAGCGAGTAGAACAAGTGTCATATTGACTAGATTCTCGTCCTTTTGAGATGCATTGCAGATACATCGGTCGACGGTTCTCTTGATAAGCGTAGAGTTCAAACATTTTTTCATTGTTGCAGTTGGACTGTATGAATCGACGGTGTCTTTGCTGAGACCTGTGAGCAGGAGGATGTCAGGGATGAGAGGTTGGAGGTAGGTATCTTGGATCACTTGGGACATGGCTGTTTCGGTCACCTGGTAGTAGAACTCTATAACAAGACGGACATCCTCGATCGAAGCATCTGTGATTGAAGTTTCTAGTTCATGGAATAAGTTTGAGCTGACCATGAGGTCAACTAGATATGGGATAATGTTCGGGATAGATTTGGTGATGCTGAGAAGGATCTTGGTAACAATGACACAGCCGTTATCATTGAATTTCAACACGTTGTGGAGCCGAAAAATCAGTCCATTTTGCAAGAGATGTAGCACAGTTGGTGGCTGTAGAATCTTTTGAGCGACAAGAGTGTTCAGAAGATTGGAGGCATCCTCGGAAACATCGGATTGCATCGTACAAATGGCATCAAGCAGGACAGGCCAATGGAGATACATGAGCTTGTTAATAGTTCCAGGATCTATGGGGCCGCAAACAACTGTTTTGAGTTCTTGGAAATCAGAATGAATTTTGTTCAACTGTAGATAGTTGCGGGGACGCGGGCTTGTGCTGGCACTACTGTGTTGTTTGTAGATGTGCTCACGGCCGAAGGGTTGCTTGTGTTTGTTCTTTCGCGATGATGTCTGATAGTCGCTGGAGTCTCGGGGGTGATGGGTAGAGTGTGGAGGAGTCTCGTAGAAGAAGGCAGGGATGTCGTGCTCATCGAACTGCAGTGAGCCCGACGAGTTCGTGGAGGTCGAGCCAGAGGATGACCAAGTTGGAGAGGGGTAGTTCTGTGGGATGGGAGCCGAGGACCAATCAGTGAGGTTGCCCCAGCTACATGGCGTCTCTAGAGCACTTGTTGGACTACTGTATTGAACTTGATCGTCATGTGTGAATTCATCATCGTCAAAGATGTCTGAAAACAGGGTCTGGGCGAGTGTGCGTCTGTTTTGTAACATTTGTAAGCTTTTAAGCTGAAGTCTTGTCTTGTGAAGAGTCTTTCGGCGTTCAATTCTGATGTCGTCTAGGTCTCTTGCGCGACACTTTCGTGTGCAATCTTCGTCGTATCTGGCTATGGTTTGATACGAAACAGCCATAGTTCGTAGAGTGATGATATGTTTGTCGTTTGTTGGGAAAAGTTTGGAGGTCTAGGTTAGTGGGTCGTTCGGCTTCATTGGCTTGAAATTGTGATTTCAATGTATTGTTGTATGAACGTTATTAGATTGAAACTTAACTGGCTAGCAAGTTGTGGTCAAATGACCCTAGAGTTCTGGGGGTGTGAGCTTATATGGGAAAGGATTACGGTCGATGAGGATTGATGCCACCTATTGTGGTTTTGTTTAATCTCAGGCGCCAGACTCTCGACTCTTTTCTAATTTGTTTGTAGTCTTGGTTTAATTGAATTGGTTGCACTGACCATGTCGGCTTGTCGAGTTGCGGCGGAACTTGATTGGGCTTGGATTGGATTCGAAATGTAAATAAAGCGCTAGAAATCTTCCCCGCATCGCACTGCGATGATCGCACTCGGCCACAACAGGCGCAGCAACAGGCGACGGCGGCCGCTCAAGCAACATGCGCGCAGGGGAGGGGCGTCACTGGAAACCAGAAGAAAAATCCACACTTGCAGCCCGCTCTTTCCCCCCGCCTCTCTTCCACTCGTGAACTCTCGTTGCCTACCCCCGGATTACAATAAAACACCGACTGGCGTCGTCTAGAGGATGGCGCCGTCTGTATGTGGCCGGCCTCGTGCTCGGCACCGTCGCACCAACACAGCATCACACGAGGCGCCATTGCCTCGATCCCCCCTGCTGACCGGCGTCGCGATCGCGCCCCCCGTTCCGACTAATTAAATCTAATCTCACCTACGGCTTTCTCGAGGGGGGGGGGCCACCAGAAGTGAGAGGAGCGCGCCAGGCAAGGGAGTCCAGGTTAAGGGCTGCGTGTTTACAACATGTGCTCTGGGTCAGTGGAACATGACGGTCAAGCAGTACAGCCGGCAGAGGACTCTCTTCATTTAACTCGTTCAGCTCCGCTCGTGGAGTTGCCCAGCCCCAAATCCGGTGCCCATTCCACGCTAGATTTGAGCTCCGGAGTCCGGACGCGGAAAAGGTACTTGTACTATCAGAGCAAGAGGTTCGTCGGATGGTTACAGCCTTCAAGAGGCTATATTGATTGTTAACATCTGCCCCTCGGGCTCCCAACTCTGGGATAGAGGAAGAGTGAGACAAAATCATGGCATTGTCAATGTTTAATTGGCTGAGATCTAAATTGCAACTTAATTGTCGTACACAACAAGTTCCCCGACTCTTTTATCTAGCCGACGCCATGTCCGCTCAAATGTTGCTCGAATTCAGAAACAATCGCCTTGTGCCTCGCCCTCAACTCGGGCATCTTTGGCAACCGCAATAAACCGAAACTAATGGCCGTCTGAGCGAAGGGAAGCTTGGGGAACAATAATTGGCGCAAACAGAGCTTACTCGAGTAGAATCTAATATATGAAACAAAGGCTTGTAAACCAAGTGTTTGATAGTTCTCATCCTTAGACGACTTAGCTCTCATTGAATCGACAATTGTTTGGGTCATTTTGAGTGATCCCTCCGACAGGTGGCTCAAATCGATAGAGCTCAGAGTAACTTGTCTTCTTCGACACATTTCCACATAATCAAGCTCATGTTTCTCAACCAGCAGCAAAGATATACCGCTCAATTCCAACTGATGGCCACTCCTTCCACTACGATGCACATAGCATTCCGGGGAGGCTGGCAGATCCAAATGTATCACGCAAGCTATATCTGGGACGTCGATTCCCCTACTTAGTATGTCTGTGACTAATAGCACACCTTTCTTGATCGATTTGAATTGCTTGAAAATGGCCCTTCGTTTGTTCTTAAGACGTCTATGTAGTTTCAACATAGGAACTCTTTTATCCTGGAGGATTTCTTGCAGACATTGAGAGAAGTAGTCGATTTGAGTGCAAGTTGAAATGAACACAAGAACCTTTTTGTATTCGTCGGTCCTAATCAGCTCAGCTACAAGACCCAATTTATGGGCATAAGAGTCACAGGTGAAGTAGTAATTGGCTAGTTTTTGAGGCATGAGTAGCCGCTTACCAATTTCGCGATCGAAGCCGCCAGAGGTATCTTTATCACCCAGCTTATTAACATTAACTCTTATCGGATTTCTGAGGCCAGATTTGACCAACTCCTCCAGCTGGTTTGTTTGAGTCGCAGAAAACAGACTCGTACGCCTCTGCTTTGGTAGGTAGGCCAAAATCGACGACAAGTCCCTCTCAAAACCGAACGACAACAACTGATCAGCCTCGTCGAATATAAGAAAGGCTAGCTGTCTTCTGATTGAAAAGCTTAGCTTATTATCGCTCATCTCCAAGATGGCGCTAAGTCTGCCAGGAGTTGCGACCACGATGTTTGCACCGTATTTAGAGTACTTGTGTACATCACCAGCCACACTTGAGCCACCAACAAGCATCATGCTGGAAAGTCGCCTGCCATCGGTCAACAAATTGTTGCGAGTCAACTTTCTTAGCTCTTGGTGAATTTGAGAGGCTAGCTCTCTCGTTGGGCTTAGAACTATCGCCCTCACATCATGCGGTTTCATTGGATTGGACTTGTCTAATCTTATTAGAGATTCTATGATCGGAATGAGGAATGCGAGTGTTTTGCCGCTTCCAGTCTTTGCTTCAACGATGACGTCCTTCTTGCTCAGCATCAAAGGAATCGATGCAGCTTGGACTGGTGTCATTTGCTTAAAATTGAATTCCTTTGTGATAGCATCCAAAAGCTCTTTGCTTATCGGCAAACTTGTCCAGCTCAACTCCACCGAATTCACGGGAGCTTCCTCGATATTGTTGAAAATGTCCATGATGAGTTTGTTGGTGCTTAGGATGGCTTGGTGTTACTCTGACCATGAGCTCTCAAACAATAATTTAAACGTGGTTTGAGCTCAAGCCAACTGCGCGCAGCTCAACGCTCCCCCGAGTTCAGATTGTTTACTTGTGTTTTGGAACCAATAACAAATCGGTGAGGCTCATCGAACTTGTGGCTGTAACAATATGAGATCTTCGTTATCATGTGAATACCATTCCCTCTATTTATGGTCCATGAGGTGACTCAATTTTACGTAATTTTTTAGCAGCATTGCCAAGGATACTGCAACAGAAGAGATGAATAGCTCAAGGAACAATATCAGTCTGAGACTGAACCAAGAGCACAATCTATTGAGTTATTGCTCAGACTCGGGCTGCAGAATCTACAACATTGAGCCTCTCCACCTCAAGCTCGATCTAGATGTGGCCTCTTTCGGCACATTATCATTCTGTGAGATGCTACACAGAACCAACCTGCTTGCGATGGTTGCTGGTGGAAGTCGTCCAAGATTTGCAGAAAACACTGTAATCATCTGGGATGATAATCTGAAGAAGTTTGTACTTGAATTGACTTTCTCATCGAAGGTCTTAGCCGTTCGAATGCGCAAAGATAAGATGGTTGTCGCAGAGAAGAATCAAATACACTGTTTTTCGGTTCAGAAGAATGTAAGAAAACTGTTCACCGTCAGCACGCGCAACAATCCCAATGGTCTATTTGAAGTTAGTAGTTATACAAATAGTGAGAGACAACTGCTATGTTTTCCTGGGCACAGGGTCGGTTCTGTTCAGATACTCGATCTTACAAACTGTGAACCCGGTGCCTCTTCTTCACCTGTTTATGTCAACGCACACGAGAACGACATAGCTTACCTAGCAATGAATCAGCAATCGACATTATTAGCAACCGCAAGTCAGAAGGGAACTTTGATTCGAGTCTTCGACACAACAAGTCCTTATCGTGTGTTCCAAATAGTTGAGCTAAGACGAGGTTCTGATGAGGCAACGTTATATTGTTTGAACTTTTCCCACAATTCGGAGTTTCTATGTGCAACTAGCGACAAAGGAACAGTCCATATCTTTGCTCTGAAAGACGTTCACCTAAACAAGCGTTCAACCTTTAAGAAGATGTCATTCCTTGGCACTTACATTGAATCACAATGGGCCCTAGCGACTTTCACGGTTGCCGCAGAGTGTGCCTGCGTTTGTGCATTTGGCCACAACAATACAGTTTATGGTAAGCTCGCTCAAGTGGAAAGACGAAATTGATTTATTTGTAGATCTTATCTAACACTAACCCCTTTTCCTTCTCTCCTCGACACCAAACCAAAAGCTGCCTGCGTAGACGGTACGTTCACCAAATACAGCTTCAATACCGAGGGGCAAAGTAATAGATTAAGCTTTGATGTCTTTTCAGAAATGACCACAATCGAAGACGAGGAATAACAATAATTTCAAAAATTTCCTAGCTAATCCGCATTCTGTTGTTGCTGTTGCATAGTCAACGCCTCACCTTGGCCAAAAACATTTCTTACTTGATCTAAACTCCCTAGCTCAGCTATCTGACGTTCATTTGATTGTATTTGCTCAAGTGTTAGACGTAAGATTGACATACGTGTTGCTTCTGGCCCGGCATAGGAACAATGTTTCAACAGATTGTAGCACCTAGATACACTATCTCTCCACCTAGCGTCGCTGATTCTATGCTTGTTTTTTGTGTCGTGCTCCATATCTTTTGTCCTCTGGTTCGTTTCCGAAGGATCTAACCATGCCAGTGCAAACCTTCAGCGCAATCGGCCAAAAGTTGTCAACCGACTTTTGAAGATATGTGAGAGGGCAACTGTTCTGTTGGAGAGTGGGGGATCAGAAGATTTAAAAGTCGTTGCGTAGTATGTCAGCACAGACGGCGAGTTTTCGCTTGAGAATCATCATCAGCTTGCATAAAATCAGAACAGAGGGCAAGAGGTTTAAAACGGCTCACAAATCGAAGACGAGACTCAATTAAGCTGACAATCGTGAGCGTCATCACACAAACATACATACATGTATCGGAAGTTCAACCGGATCCTGAGCTGAAGTCCGGACAGAAATTGTGCACGTAAATTCTTCGCGCTCCAGCATGGACGCGCACCAAGCGTAATAGCACGAGAAAATCGTAACAGTGTTTCTTAGCCCACCGAGGATAATAAACTTCAAGGTTTCTACACGAAATTTCTAGATATTAGTTCCGCTCATGGTTTACATCAGACCCTCAAGGAACAACCGAGCGGTTTGAGACCAGATTCTGACTCTGAATTAGACGGCCCAAAACAAGTATGGTCCTGAAAGAAAACTTGACACGACTCATCCAGGCGATCGAGGAAAACCCAGCCTGCGACATAGAAGAGATTCAAGAATTAGTACAAGATACGCCTGACGGAGAAGTATATGCTTCAGCTAAACTATTCATCAAACTGTGTCATTCATTGACAAATGCCCTCGTTAAGACGAAAAGATCCGTCAGCGGAATCAACCTTCTAACAACCGCCATAACAAAGTACCAAGCCCACCGCCTCCAATTAACCTCGATACATTCCGACCTTTGTCTTCTCTGTCTGGATTCCAAGTGCTTGAATCCGGCTCTAAAGTTTCTTGACATTGACCATACAGATATCAGAAAGTCAGATGAGAGAGAGGAAGACGTAAGACACGTCCTATTATATTATTATTATGGCGGCCTGATTTATGCAGCTTTGAAGAATTTTGAGAGGGCCTCCCACTTCTTCGAGGTCGTTCTTACAGTACCTGCGAATGTTATTAGTCCAATAATGCAGGAAACTTACAAGAAGCATATCATAACGACTTTATTGTTAAAGGGCAAACTACCCGAAAATCTCTTGCCCAAATACACGTCGCCTTGTGTTTTGCGTCAAAAGAAGCAACTTTGTCACACTTACTCTAAGCTGGCACATGAGTATGCGAGCCTAAACTATGACAAGATTCGTAGATTAATCAATAATGGTAGTCCCACTTACGAAAGAGACGAAAATATGGGACTGATCAAGCAATGTTTGACTCAAGTGCATAAGAGGAACATTCAGCGTTTGACCAAAACTTTCTTAACATTGCCCCTAAGAAAGGTGGCCAGCTGTGTAGGATTGGCAAATGAGCGGGAGGCTGAGATGTACATCCTCAATATGATCGATGATGGCGAAATATTTGCCACCATCAACCAAAAAGACGGTATGGTCGTTTTTCAGGACAATCCAGAGCGATATGATAGCATGGCCATCTTTCAAAAATTGCAAGATGAGATGTCTACCAGTACAATGTTGATAAAAGCACTAAAAAAGCTGGATGCCGAAACACCCATAGATGCCAAGATACTGAATAAAACGAGCAATGAGATTTGATGGAGTTCATTGTAGTCATAAACAAGCATCTAAGGCTATCTGGCATCTTGTTTGCCGAATTTCCTTATCGCTTCGTAATAGCCTGTTTGGTAGCCAGCCATATACCACGACATCAGCATTGAGGCACGAGCTTCATCTTCACTCTCGATGTTGGGAAAACATTTCGCATCGAATGGTGGCGGCATCAAGCAACTAGCATCTACACTTGAGTTTTGTTTCTCACAACTAACAGGCTCCCCCATTTTTGATGAGTCTACCTTCATTTCCTCTCCCCTTTCTCCAAAGCGAAATTTCCTTGAGACGTGGTTCAAACCAATTTTCTTCTGAGGTTTGTTTGTCGAGTTCTTTGGTTTGTTATTCTGCATACTTTCGGACTCCTCCTTCCTGTGACTTGCACCATCATTATCAGTGCGAGTTGAATCACTTAATCCAACGCTCAAAACGTTCATTTGCTTGTCAAATTCTTTTATAAAAAGATCGTCATCGATATGAATCTCGAGATAGTCAGATTTCAGCTCCTTATGATCAGCCCTATTCTCATCCTTGTGATCATCATCCGTCGAACCCTCATCGTTTGCCGGATTTGTCATTGTTAGCAAGTTTTCTTGACGGTTGAAAACATCATCTAGAGGATTAGAGTCGGCCGGAGAATGTTATCATCTGGGACGGACTCTAGTCAGATTGATATCACTATGCAAGCGCGCGAATTTGAAGCCGGATTTTGGCTATTTTTGGTTCTCTGTGCTTTCAAGGTCAGAAAGGTGGAAAATCAATCTGGTTGCTGCGAGTTGAGGCGGTAGGTGAGGCCGGAACTTGAAACGATGGAGCCTGATATGTCGGAGATGATATGGTGTATGATAGGGGCATAGTTATCTCTGTTTACTCCATGTGTGTTACTAATGGGAGCTCTAATGAATTTAGATGCCAGGGGTCCTTTCTGGTGGTTCAAAATTTAGAAATGTTCGATCTTTCCGACAGAACTCGCGCAAGCACGACCATCGATAACATCTTGGTTGAAGCCAAGGTAGCGCAGGATTGCTCGATGAGTCAAATGAACTAAACACACTCTCAAAAGCTTCGATTTATCTAGCTAGCGCTCGTTGCTCTCCATCGCCTCTCGAGCGCAAGTTCACGGCTTGCCGCTCTCAGATTTACTAGCGCTCCTGAATGAATGGGGTACAACTGGGGTCTACTCCCGTCGCTGATTCAAAATTATACGCCCAAAAGTTGGCCCCCAGACCAGATTGTTTCTCACCTTTTTAGATATATCTGGCCCCAAAACAAAAGGAAAAGAAGGATCCAAAATGGGGCAGTTCTGTTTTGGAATTACTAGAGGCTTAATCATACTAGAAAACCTCGTAGTATGCACACTAGCCAGTCTCCTGATCTATATTAGTTTCAGCGCGATGGACCAAGATTTTGGCATGGACACCCTAAACGATAACCATCCAAAAGTTGTCCATGCTTACATATCTGCAATCAGCGCCGGCGTTGGAATAATAATAGCTTTATTGTCCCTGTTAGGCCTTTTTGGCGCAATCAAAAAGTCGCAATCGGCGCTAGGTATGTACGCGGCTATTATATTTTTCATGGTCTCAATTTTGGCCATCCTGGTGGTAATAACGCTTACAATGCGCAACAATGGAGTTATTTACAAGGAAGTTGACAAGAGCATTGTAAATACGACAGTAGCAGTCTATAACCACACTGACGCGAACGATATCAAAACAAGGGTGCTAGACCAGATACAAAGACGTCTCACGTGTTGTGGGATCAACTCACCAAATGATTGGAAAGAATACGGTCTTCGTAAGATACCTAAATCATGTTGCACAAGTCTAGTCGAATCGAATCAGCCCTCGTTCAAGTTTTGCGAGCAATCTGATTACAAGATTGGCTGTTGGAGGGCCATGACCGACTACTTCCATGCCAACTTGGCTGCAGCCAGATTGGTGCTATATGTGATCATTGGCTTCGGTTTAATCTGCTCGATGGCCGCATTTTCGATGGTCAGAACTTTGAAGAGAAGTTCAGAGGTTGTATGATTGTGGCAAAGTGATTACCTGCGCTTCCTAAACACATTCCAACAAACAGAGAATCATTAGCACTCTTTTCCAAGGTGGTGACTGTAATGCAATTTTATTATTATTAAATGTAATAGGCGACTCTACTGTATATCGTGTTGATATTTTATTTATCTTGTTCCAACTTCAAATGCATCTTGACTAAAGTTCGGGTGCAGTGTGGCTCATACTCTTCCTGAGTAACTTGGGGTTTGTTTGCTTGATTAGGTGTTCGAAGATTTTGCTCGGCACGATTGTTAAAATTACAACATCACCACAGTTGTCAAGGATACTTCTTATATCAGCCTCACTCAGGCCAACTATATTTTGTGCATTAATTTCAATAATGTTGTGATCAATCAAGAGTCCATTTCTGGCGGCCGAAGAATCTTTAACAATTGAGACTATTCTACCGTGTTTGTTGAATATAAAACCAACAAGACCATTCTGATCCCGATGCAAGGTCACCGTCCTCTCGAAGGGTCGATCTCTCACTGCAAATCTGAGCTCGTCTGGCGAGGCTTTCTTGATTAAATCGTGCACCTTTTGCATAGAGTAACCGGCCACTGGTATGTCGTTGATTTCTAATATTTGATCGCCAAACTTAAGGCCCGCCATCGCAGCCGGCGATGAGGCATAAACGAGAACCACGAACACTCCGCCTTGAATAGCTGTCAACCGAAGTCCAACTTTGCCACTAGAATCCTTGCATATGACCACTGGCCTGATGGCATTTGAGGGTTGCAGTTTATGCGCTTGGCTGTAGCCTGATAACGGAGCGATCATCGATAACTTTCCTGGGACCGAGATAGCCGACGAATGGGCGCCGATGGAATGAACGTCGTCCAGATGAAGCCCCATGTAGTTGTTGAAGGATGGATATAAACCAACGTCGCTGCCTGCATACTTGCTACCATGGCCATTGATGTGGTTGAACCCTCCGTTCACGATAGATTGGCCACCAACACCCCGTAAATGAGTTCCAATATTCGAGGCCGGATGCTTGCTGTTCATGAGAATATCATATTTGAAATCCTCGAGCGACGGATATAAGCTCGACATGGTGACCAGTTTGATTCGATACTAGCACAATCAAGCACAGTTAGCTTTGAGAGCAACTCAATGCTGTAAAATTGGTTACCTAAAATAAGTGGATTCTTAGGATATCCTTCCTATCGTTTGGGCAGAGGCTACCTTTTTTACCGCTTCTTGTTGCGAGTTACGAATTGCCTGGCGCAATGCACTGCAGATAGGTGGCTTGTGCGCATATATAACGCTAGACGACAGTGGCAAGCTAGATGGGAAGCGCAAGAATCCAGGTCAAGCTGCACATCATGGGCCTGATCCGTGCACGTTACACGAGCGCCAAGAGGCCGAAGACTAACACGGAACCCATTTAATTTACTTCTGTTAGTCCATTAACTCCGAGAATCGAGAAGACTGTGCAGATCCAAACTGACACGGTGCGGATTTCCCTCTTAGTACCGCAATCATTTTAGCTCGAATTATTCTTGGCGCGTATCCAGTGACTACAATGAGATTGAGTCTAGCACTACGTAAAGTGTAGATCAGCAATTTCGTCGTGTCTCAGTGCTGAGACCAAAGCAAATGACAAGTCGATCTCCCGCCCTGAGCCAATCGCTAGACTAACTGATGTAAAATTCATGAGTAGCCCGAGAAGCTAAGAACAGATACAAGCAGCAGGCTTAGATACATCTGGGCTTTTTTCAGCAAGATGCCGCTATCACAATAGTAATTGGACTCGCAAGTTTTGCGAGATGAGTCAGTCACAACTTGATCGGCGATCAAATAACATTCGATAAAAGGATTTATTACACAAACGATATCCAGAGCATCTTATTCTTTCGATCACTTGTATTACAATGGTGCCCTCATGACTAGAGATACGCACAAACCGCGTCAACCTAAACCAGAAGGCGTCACTATCACTTGGTGCTTGTCAGACATTAAAATCCGACATGTCTTTCTAGTCAGTGCGTCCATATCTAATTTGGGCACAATTTTGTTATTGCTAACGTACGTCCTCGTCCTCGTCGTCATCCTCATAATCATCATCGTTATCATCATTGTCGTAACCAAAATCGTAATCATCAAAATCGTCCTCAACCTCGTTTCGCGATTTGTGTTGTATACAGTATTCTTCTAAAGTTGTAGGCACAACAACATTGTCCTTTTCGGCCTCAGCGCGACTAGCCGCCACCTGTCTTCTAATGATGTTCTCATATTCATTGTCCCGGCCGCATGATTCTCGCCACTTCCTATACATAACTGAGGCATCAACGTTGGCTGGAGAGTAAGTGTTCGGTTCGTTTAGTAAAGAGATCACGCTTAATAGTATGGTTCGAACATTCTGGGTTGGATTCCATCTCTCGCAAGGTAGCTCGCCGCTCTGTGGATCATCGATCGGCGGGTGCAAGATTGAGATACATAAATCGCCATTTTCATAAACATTTGGGTGCCAAACTTTAGTTAAAAATCTAACGCTTGGAGGAGAGTAAGGATAATCGTGGGGGAATTTCATTCCAGCCTTGAAATAACCGCCCTCGTACAATGTACTTGGCGGCCCAAAGAGTGCAACCTCCCATTCGAATAAATTATCTTCGTTTGCTATCTTCACCCTAAATCCCTCGACTGGTTCCTCTTGGAGGCTTTTGAATTCTAGCATAAGTGTCCTGAGAGCAGTTGATGTTGGTTGTTTGATTTTTGATGTGGATGACATGTGTGTTTGTTCTCTTCCAAATTGAGAAATTGTAGAAAGCGAGATGTCTTGGGCAAGAGAGGTGAGCAATTGGGTTTGACCAAGTAGATAAAGATGGCTAATTGTCCTAGTTTGAAATGGAGATTAAAATGCGAGCATAACTCGCCGATTGGGCGATTCTTGGCTATTGTGAAGTAAATTTTAGTAATAACAATTATTATAATAATAGCCTAGATGGGTGTTGCAATTGAACATTATTGTTTTGGGCTAATCATCCTTTATTGTTTGCGCTATGCGGCTGCTATTGGCACTGTGCAATCCTTGCGCATGGCGGCGAGTTTAGATTCAGTCGAGTGCGTACACTTTTAGCGCTTATCGAGGCGAACTCACGCATGCTGAACGCGCGCGCGCACACACACACCCAACACAGACTCGCACGCAGAAACGCGCGAAGACTTGAGCCCACTGATACCTGCAAGCGCCTTGCCAGGCCCAGCTACCTGGTGGCTGGAAGCAATCAAGTCCGCAAGCGAGACCGATTTTCATCAGCCTTAGTATGACTCAGTAGTTGCGTTTCAAAACGCCGCGTTCTTAAATCTTGTTCACCTAAAAAGACTTACTCAATTCGCTTATCACTCGAGAGCTTTGGGCGGCTTGTTTTTTCGCGTCTGAGTCTATGTTTAGTCTAGAGGCTCGCTGCTTTTTGAGGGAGACATTTCTCAATCCCATTTTATGAGGGCTGAAATTGGTAATTGTAGGTACATTAACGGAATATGGAGTTACAAAGCGCTATCAGTGGAAGGGAACAAACAGGCGGGTGAAGTGGATAAGTCTTGCCTTGCTTTAGTGCAAGCCTGTTTGGTTCTATTTGTAGCGTGCGCTCTCGTGCAACCTGTTGCAAGCAAGCCAACTGCCACCTGGCTGCCTAGCATTGCGGCCAGCTCGCCTTACGTATCCAAGAGGGCCGCCAAGCTAGCTGGTTGTTACGCTTGCGGCTAGGAAGAGGAAGTCGGGTGAAAGTTCGAGAGCGGAGGTGGCCCCAACTCCAGGTTGCTGGCTGTGCGAGCCTGTGCACTAGTGTCGCAACCTTAGGCTCAGCCAGTGGCCTACGAGCCGTTGACTGGATTTCACGGGCAGGGGGCTAGGTTAGGAGGGATTGAATTTGTTGCCCCCAAGAGGGAGAGAGCGAGCGGCGCATTTCCACACGCGCTACCTGGCCCAATCCCGCTTTGGGCGAGCAAGCGCGATTGGCTTCGAGGGTTTGGGTGTCAGAACGGAAGCCCCGCTGCCAGAAATCAATCCCATCTCGCGCGCTCATTCCATCGCCCTCCAATTCAAAAACTTCCGACTCAGGAGCGAGAGAGAGAGAGAGGGAGAGAGTTGGCAACCTGTATATTTGCGAGAGCAAACCAGCGAGTGTGGGAGAGAGCGAGAGCAGCTGGAATTCTAACCGCCAACTGTAAGCAAAGCGTCCCATTCTGGCTGACAACCTGCTCCTTGTGATGACTGGCTGGCATCATTAGCGCTGGCTGGCATATTCAGGCGGATTAAACAAACAGGTAAATAAGCTATCGGCCGACACGGCCGCTTCACCCTGTCTCAAGTGGCGAGGGCAGAGATTCTATCCTCATTTCGGCTTCACATTCGAATGCTCGACGGCGAGGGCGGCACAAATCAAGTGGCCACAAAGGGAGAGCCGAGCCAAGTTTAAGCTCATCACTAGAGACAAAGTCTAAGACAATCGAATTGGTTTTGTGCCAGCATTGGCGGCTCCAGCCAAACATTCGCATCCATCATTGAGTATCAAAAATTTGATAAACAGCTAACGCAAACTTTTGCAAGCCTAACTTTTCGTAGAACCTTTCACCTGGCAGCCAGAGTGGCGACAGTTTGACTTGAACCTGTAAGCTTGAAAGTTTCTGCTTTGCAAACTAAATAGGGCTCCCACCTTTTCGTTTGCCGCTCGATAAGGATGATGGTAGCAGATATTTATCGTAGAGTTTAGCAGAGCGATTTGGGGGTCGGCAGGCGGGGAAAATTCCCCAAATTTCTAATTCCGTGGCCAGTGTTTCTTCCGTTTGCAAGGTGCGAGCCGAGGTTGGAATTCATTTCAGGCTCCATATCTCTGCTCTGAGCACATTCAATCCAAGCCATCAATGCAAATCAATCCAATTCAATTGGATCCCATTGAATGAGAAGCAATTTTAGCCGGCCAATTGGGCTAAAATTTTGTCGGCCTACCCTCTTGTTGGTTGAGCTTGGGCCAATGGGGAGAGCCTTTGGGCTGCCTCGCTCTAGTTTGGCTTGTGCCTTATTATGATGTTGGTCTGTCAGCCGAATGGCGTAGCTCTGCTGGCGTGAGCTTTGCCTCAACTGAGAGCGCTGCAAACAAGCGGCCGCTTTTAAAACATTTGCCCGCTTACCTGGCCAGCGTGGCGCCGGTCACGATTGCCTCTCACCCACTGACTAATGGGCCGCCACTTGTTGGCCGGCCAGTCGTGATTGGGCAGAGGAAGCGGCGCCTAAGTGGAAGCGAGCGCCTCCATCACGAACTGCCCATTGGCGCTCTTGGGACCACCCGAGGCGCTCATTAGCGCCCCAAGGCAACCGCAGCAGCAACAGCAGCAGCCGATTAACCTGCAAGACGGGCACCTCGTTCTGGGGTCCGCTTCCGGCCGGGGCTGGCTCGCTTGGCGGAGGTCACTGGCTTCTCGGTTGGCCGCTCAATGTAAGGACAGGCGGCGGGCGGACGAGCGATAGCGAGCGTTGTCATGGCCGCGCGCGCTCATCTTTGTCGCTCTGTTTGCGAGCCGCCCGCCTGCTAGTCTGCCTTTGCTTGGCCGGCTCGCCAAGCAAAGAGGGTGAACGAGTTCACTAAGTTGGCAAATGTTTACCAATCATCGGGCAGCCAATGGGCAAACAATAGCTTTGCCCAATGGTTTCGCACGAAGCTGCCCGCTGACCGGCCCTGTTGCTCAGGCCTTTCTCGCTGCGATCCCTCTCTCGCTCCCTCTCTCTCTATCTAGCCAGCGAGCCGGCCGCCTGGCTGCCCGATAGCGAGTAGGCCAGCTAGACAGCCGGGCGCTAGGAGAGTGCACTCGATTCGAGCACTATCACTGGCTCACTTCCAGCCAAGAGCCGTGAGCCTGCAAGTTTTATGGTTGCTACAATTGGCCGGCAAACCCGTTGCATGAATCAACGATTTGTCCCCAAACGAAAGCGACCTCAATCCTCCAAGGACCCTGCAATGGGCGATGGCCGCGGCCAAAGGTTAGACGCCAAAGGTTGCGGCCGGCGAGGGCTCAGCCCGCTTGGCAGCCACTATAAAAGGGTGTCGTCTTTCGAGAGTTTGGAGAGCAGTTGAACCAGAGAGTTAGAGGCTAATTCAGCTAACTTCAAGGGGAACTATAATTTTCAATTTCAGCCTCAAAATCACCAAGGGACCAGGTTAGTTGAACGTTAGCTCGGCAAAACAAAATCAGAATGTCTCAACAAAAGGTGCTCATTGCAATCTGTTTGGTTGCCGGACTGGTGGCGCTGACCTCGGCGCAAATGCTCGACCCGATGCAATGCGCGCAGAAGGCTCGCCTCCAAGTGGGTAAGCGCTCGACCCAACTAACTCTCGGCCTTCTACCAGAACCAAACTAACCAAACCCGCTCGCACAGACAAATACACGCAAACTGTGGGCACCTCGGTGAGGGACCTAACTCAGAGGCTCATGAGCACCGGCTCTCAGGCTGCCGACATCAGCGAGTTCAGCCAGATCAGCGACCAACTGATGCAGGAACTCCAAAAGCTTGGCCAACAATCTCAAGGGTTCAACTTTGCAACCTACATGGAGGGATACCAAAGAATTGTTGCGCTACAAACTAGACTTGGCACCTACCTGTTGACTCACCCAACTGCGCTTGGAATGAGAACCATGGAGACTTACATGAAGTTTGGAAACGATCTCATGGCAGCCAACACGGACTTCTTCATGAACCTAGCACGAGGTTGCGTTCCAAACAGTTCCAGCTACTAGACGGGCCGACTCATTGAGTCCGCTGGCAGTCTGGCCAACTGGGGCGCCTTAAATGGATTCCAGATTCGCACAGCAGCCGGCGGACGCGACCGCTCTGCCGCTTTGGTCACAACAATAACAACAACAACCACGACGATGATGACGACGTCAACGTCGACCAGAGATTTCGCGGAAATCCCAAGCGGACAAACTCACAATTACGGGCATCCAATTCCAATCCAGTGCTCTACTATGGCAGCGCCGCCAAGCTAGCGCTAATTCAACGCAAACTTGCTTACCTGGCACCTGCACACGACTATCCTCCGTCTAATGAGCGCTTTTTGTCTCTTTAGTAATATAATTAAACCATCAAACTGAGCCAATTCTTTCAACTTTTTTCCATCTCGTTGAAATGTTCCTCGCCCGCTCGCTTGTCTTCAACTTTGCCAAGGGAAAGAGCAACTGTAGTTTGAGGTTTGTTTGCCTGACTGAAGTATGAGTCTCTCTTTGCCTTGACGACAATTAATCAGTCGTAAGAAAATTAACAAATTATACAATGGCACTAATTGGCGCACAAAGACGGCTTACCTGTCGCCTTTGGTGGCTCCAGTTGGAAGCGGCGGCGGCAGCTCTGCGTGTCGAGGCTCCATTAGCGCTTGCGAGCAACGGATGGAGCGGCCAGCCTGGCGGCCACTTGTTGCCGCAGCGAGCTTAGCTTGCAGCGGCGGCTCGAAGGGCGGCGAGCCAAGTCGGCTCCAAACTATAACCAGTGGCGGCGCATCACTCGCGCCTGAATAGAGTCGTTGGCCAGCGCTGCCCGTCCAATGCGCAAATCAAGCGACGCCAAGTAAAGCAAAGTAAAGCAAGGCAACCTGAAGGCACTCACAAGGCCAAAGGCTCACCTGCCCACTACCTGACGCTGACCAGCGCTCCCGATCATGCGCACACGCAGTTGGCCATCCGACAGCATCTGACGCCTCTGAATTTGGCCAAACCATTGGCTTTGTCTTCGCCAATAGCGCGGCTCATTATTCAAAAGTCAAACGCCGACTGAGAGCCAATTGGCACGAGCAGAGGGCCTCGCAAGTCAGGTTGAAGGAGCACGAGAGAGGGACGACACTTGACTCGCAATTACAAACTCCGCTTGGCTTGTTCATGTCTGGCTGCGTCTGGTTGGCCAAGAGGAGGCAACCCAAAGGGAGGAAGCGAGAGAGCGACTCTAACTCGTTGAGCTTGAGCTAGGGAATAGAGAGACGAGAAACTATGCAAACCATAAGCCAAGCGCAACCCATAACTTCCACCACCAACAGCACCGGAAGCGTTCAATTCAGAAGAAGCCGCCACAACGACCCCGAGCTAGAGAAGCGGCGAATCCACGACTGCAAGTATCCAGGCTGCGATAAGGTTTACACCAAGAGCTCGCACTTGAAGGCACACGAACGAATTCACACGGGCGAGAAACCTTATGTTTGCGACTATGTTGACCAGAAGAGTTTAGATTGTTTGCCATGTGGCTCGCGTTTTGCAAGATCGGACGAGCTAACAAGGCACAAACGGAAGCACACCGGCGACAGGCCTTTCAAATGCGACTTTTGCGTAAAATCGTTTGCCCGCTCAGATCACCTTGCCTTGCACCAGAAGCGACACACGAAACCCGCAAAACTGATCAACAGTTGCAAATCGAGCAAACTTGGGGCTGCAAGGCAGCGGGCTGCCGCCAGGAGGGCCGCCGAGAAGAGCAACGAGGCCGCAATGCTTGCGCCCATTCCTACCCAAACCGCTGCCACGATGCAGGCTCGCCAACTGGCCCAGCACCAGCATCAACACCAGCACCAGCACCACAGCCAGCACCAAAACCAGCTGGCCGCCTACGCGCAACCAATGCGCAACCCCTACAACCCTATATACCCAGCAGAAGCGCGGCCTGAGGCGGCGCCGATGCAAGCGCAAACTATGGTGAACCATCCCTTGCCGGCCGCGCTCGCCCAGCAGCAGCAGCACTCGCCGCAGCCCTTTGGGGCGCACCAGCAGCAGGGGTCAGTTTTGCACAGCCAACTTGTGCAGCAGAGCCAGAGTGCTGCCGCAGCGGCCGCTGCAGTGGCCGTGGCCGCCCACTACCAGCAACCCCAAGCGGCCTTCGGAGCGGCCAACCTGAAGGGCGCAGACCAGGAGGCGGCAGGCACGGTCTTGGCCGGCGAGCAGCAATATCACCAGCAGCAATACCCCAACCACTTAGCCCACCAGCATCAGCACCAATCCCAATCCCAGTCTCAGTCGCAAGCACAACTCGGCCAGCAGCACCATCACCAGCAGCACCAACAGGAGCAGCAGCGGGCGCAACCGCAGCGTCAAGCGCACCGGCCGCAGCATTACCTGCTCTACGCCGACCACCAGCCGCAGCAGCAGCAGCAGCAACAACAACAACAACAACAACAACAACATAATCACCTCTCGGATCCTAGATGCC
>ENA-UOVY01000119-UOVY01000119.1-plant-metagenome-genome-assembly--contig:-NODE-119-length-48357-cov-10.899901_pt1 | contig 48357 bp, 43 predicted proteins | sample MGYA00249840_ERZ761561 | MGnify/ENA primary metagenome ERZ761561 (study PRJEB28882, sample SAMN05720143) | plant metagenome | isolation source: Guanajuato, Mexico | place: Mexico:Guanajuato, Mexico...
GCACCATTTCAGGTACCCACAAGTGACCCAGTCTGTAGCGATCGTGTATACAACCGACGGTCTTGAAAGGTGATAACTTCCGTTGACCGTTTTCACTCGCATTGCCAGAGATATTCTATCTCCAATACCCCTGTCGAGGTATTCTATTATTATTTCCCCTATTCTCTATACAGATTGTAAAGGGGAAAATAATAGGACTATAGATGTATTTTTATATAAAACTTTACAGTATATCAATATAACTTATTATTCAATAATATCGCTTTAACAATATAGTTATTTTTAACAATCCCATTTCCATTTAGAATTAAAAAGCTACGCTTTTTTTAGTCGAATAGTCTTTTCATTACATGAAATAGCAATACTTGCTTCTTTAATGCTTACAAAATCAATAGGATTAGAACCATCCAGATTTGTAATAGTGACAGGTCGCATGTTTACAGCACACTTCATTCGTGATTCCATAGACATAGGGCTTCGAAGTAGTGCTGCTTTACGAATAGAATCACGTGTCTCTTGAGAAAGTGTTTTTCCTTTATTGATACTTGCGACTCGTTGCCGTCGTTCTTCAGAATAGTTTTCACGCATTTTTGCTAGAGATTCTTCAGAATGTTTCCATCCAATACTATTACTAGCTAGTGGTGCGATATTATATTCTGGTTTTAGAGTTTCTAGATAATGATCTTCTCGACTGATAAGTAGTGTACTATCTGTTTTATCCTCTTGAGGAACAATTTCTAGTACTAGAAATGCAAATTGAGATAGTCCATATTTGTTTACAGCATTTGCTACTCGTTTATTTCCTGTAAAAGAAAAGAGATGTTTATGGAAACGCATATAAAGATTACCTGTAACAGCACTTCCTACATAATATTTTCCTGTAACTAGGTTAACGATCATATAAATACCTGAAAAAGGTTTAAGAGATCGAGAAGCTATTTTCTTAGTATCCGAATTTGTAAGATTTTCAAATAGGGTTTAATATTATGTTTATCAAGAATATTTTTAAGACGTGTACTCGGTGTTATAAGAGTAGGGATAGAAAGATATTGAATATTTGTTATATCCATATTATAAGAACACATCCATTTTTGGCCATTAAAACCAAGGAAGGCAATAGCCATCATTAGAACTAGAATGATAACTCCAATTGACCATAGTAGTGTTCGTGGTGATTTATATGATCCATAGTATAGTCCTCGTCCAATGTGAAGGTATACAAAAATAAAGAAGAATGACGCTGTATTAGCGTGTAGGTACCGAATTAGCCATCCATAGTTAACATCTCGCATGATATGCTCAACACTAATAAATGCTAGATCAACTGAAGGTGTATAATGCATAGCTAGAAATACTCCTGTAAGAATTTGAATTCCTAGACAAGCTCCTAGTAGTGATCCAAAGTTCCACATGTAAGAAATATTGGAAGGTTGTGGGCTATCAACTAGGTAACTATTAAGTAGACCTAGAATAGGGTGTGTTTTAAGTAGTCGCATTAACTATTATTTCTTTTTCTTAACCTATCATGAAATATAGTTAGTTATTTTATAATATAGGTGAACACTATTTATTTATATTATGATAAGGCTTTTATTTATTAATCAGACTATTAATTATTTGTCTAGCTTATTAATCCGCGTCTAATAAAATCATTGATTTTATTTTATAGCGGGCCTGAAAATTGATAACAATTTTCTTGCGTTTTTAAAGATATTCAAGATTATTAGATTTATAATAAATAAAGAAGTAAAACACTTCTATAATTTTTGATGAATACAAATTCATCTTGTTCTGTAAATATACACATTCCTATGGTATATTACTATTTCTACGATTATTACTACTAAGATTCTATTTATAGATTCAATTATATCAACTCCTATATAAATCATTTTCATTTTCTAAATAAATTTTTTCATTATAGAAGAATACATCTATTTTATTATTATTTAGAACATTTCATTTAGTAATCGAATCTTTTTATTTTGTCCTAGAGGAATCGAACCTCTATAATGTCTTTATCGGAAACACATTCTAACCGTTGAATTAAGGACAATTTAAGTATTTTCTATTCTTATATAATAGTAGTATCTAGGATTATTTTTTAATTCCTATTTAACTATTTTATAAAGTTGTTGTCTAATGAAATTTTTAAGGTTCTCTTGTTTTTTACATAAAACAAGAAAAAAGAGTAAACAAATGAAAGTTAGAATGTTTTCGGTAAGGGGGGATATAAATACAATGTATTTATATTAGCTTCCCCACCAATATACTGAGATGAATAGGAATAGCCAAACAACATCAACAAAGTGCCAGTATAGGATTGACGCTTCAAATCCTAGATGGTGGTGATCTGTTAGGTGGTAGCTAAGCATTCGGAAGAACGCTACAGCAATAAAAGCTGTACCGATAATAACGTGAATTCCATGGAAACCCGTTGAGAAGAAGAATGTTGATCCGAATACTCCATCTGCAATAGTAAATCCAGCATTTACATACTCGATACCTTGACAAATTGTGAATAGTACAGCAAAAATCAGTGTCATTAGTGTTCCTAGGATAGCTCCTCGTCGATTACCTTCAATTACAGAGTGGTGAGCATATGTAACTGTAGCTCCTGATGATAGTAGTAGAATTGTATTAAGTAGTGGTAGTTCAAATGGGTTAATTGTAGCAATACCAACTGGTGGCCATTGAGCTCCTAGTTCTACTGTAGGTGATAGACTTGAATGGAAGAATGCCCAGAATACTGAAATAAAGAAGAATACTTCTGAAATAATAAATAGGGCAACACCCATAGTAATTCCTTTTTGTACTAGAATTGTGTGATCTCCAAGGAATGTTCCTTCTGCTACTACATCTCGGAACCATAGAGCCATAGCAGCAACAGTTGTTGCTAGCCCGATTCCAACTAGTAGAGCTCCTGAACCTCCAAGAGGGTTAGCGTAACCGTTGAAGTACATTACTGCAGCTGAAGTTAGGATTAGAAGTGCAAATGATGTTAGTAGTGGCCATGGACTAGGTGTAACTAGATGGAATGGCTGAAATTGAAATTGTGTTCGTGATAGTGTTGTGTTTTGTGTGTTCATTGTTAATTTGAATATATTATAGAAATGATGTTAATTTTTGTTTGTTGTATTACCGCGCATTATAAAATAAAATCCTAGATTTTATTTTATTAGCGCATCGTTTCATTATTTTATTAGTACCATAAATACTATTCTTAAAAATAATAAAACTATAAATAATACTTCCAATAAAATAGTAGATTTTATTGGGAGATATATTAAAATAATAAATACTTTTAATATATCTCTATACTAAAAGAAATACTTTTTTCATACATCAATAGTATACCCTTTAAATTACTATAGAATATAGAAATTATCTAAAAAAAGTCCTACTAAAATGGATGCTATCCATTTTATCAAGGATTTATTTTATTCTAGATAATCAACTAAAAAGTAATTTAATTAAAACTTCCTATTTCTATACCATTACTTATTACTATAAACAGTTTACTAATGAGTATATTTACTAAATAAGATGGAAGCTATTTATAGTAGAATAAAAAGAATTCTATAAATAGTTACATATAATTCTATGGGCTAAATTTTCTTGATAAAATTTTGGAGCCCAGATAATTAGAAATAGATAGTAAATAGAAATTTATCTATTTACAATGTATCTATAATATAAATCTTATTTTAGAATTAATTTATAGACATAAATAAATTGAAAATAAGTATAAATTGCTTTAATGTCTTTACAGGAAATTTTGCTATACAATAGCTGGTATTTATTTATTATATTACTAGATAATAAATATTGTATTGCTTAATAAGGCAAGAAAATTAGAATAAGAAAATAGCATCTTTCTTTTCTAATTACGCTTACCGATTCCTATACAAGTAAATATATAGGAGATATATTTCTATATCATAGTAAATTAAAAAATACATTGAAGTCTTTTTTATTGGAGCCTATAAAATAGCAATAGAAGAATAAACTTCATTATAAATTATGGTACTATATAATAAAGAATAAGATTTGAATTCATTAATAAGGACGTGTGACAGAGTGGTTTAATGTACCTGGCTTGAGTCTAGGAGTTCTCACCCGGGAGTTCGAATCTCCCCGCGTCCGTATAAATATACTATCTCAATTATAAAAAGATATTCATTTTTTCAGGAAAAACGGAGTCACCTCTCATTAGTTATATATGTATCCTTATATATAATAAGAACAAAAAAGAAATGAACCCAACTTGTAATTTATTTACTCTATAAAAAGGATAGAGTAAATTAATTATTTTAGAGGTTTTATGTACTGTAAATAATAATTAAAAATAAGTATTTTTTACTTATTATGAAGTAGATTAATTACTAAATTGCAGATGTGAGATTCGAACTCACCACGGCATACAGCCAATGCTTTTACAGAGCACCGCCCCAACCAATAGAGCATATCTGCATTATCATTATTTTTGAATAGAAGGGGAAGTCCTTTCATGTGTTACCCAATCTATAAATAAATAATGCCTCAAACTGGAATCGAACCAATCCGTTAGAAGCTTCAGTTCTATGCTCTACCATCTAAGCTATTGAGGCCTACCTATTTTAATAGAAATCGAGAATTTAATTTCTATATAGTAATAAATATTTATAAGAATAAGAAAAGTAAAATCATTTTTTCTTGGAGGCGCGCGGACTCGAACCTGTCTCTCATTCTTTATCTTCTCTCCTTTACATAATTATGAATATCCTTATGTTTCCTATATGAAATACAAATAAATTCTATCTATATTCAACTACTCTACTTAAATCATTAAAAAAAAGATGTATTTTTTATGTATTTATATGCTACTACTAGTAATTTTTTTATATTTAAGTAAGTATATACCGATTAAATACTGAAATTTAAGAAAGGGGAGTTGTTAATCGCGGTCGATTTTTAATTAGGTTTTTGATATTACTAATAACAGTAGCATCTGTAGATTGATGTTGTCCTGCTTCTATTAGTTTAATAATACTTTTGAACCATACCTAAATATCTTGTTTAATACGGTATTCTTCAAGATAATTTACCGTGCAGCCTTAACGCTCGTAAATTGCACGATATGCGGTTCCTTAGTATAAATGCGACTAAGTGGAAAGAGATCTTTAATCTCTTTAGCCTACTAGAATAAGTAATCTTAATTACAGTCGCTAATAAAATCTCCGATTTTATAATGCGCAGAATATTTAGACCTTTAACAGAATTATTAGTAATAATTGTAAAGTAAAACATACTGTAACTATCCATATATCCTAATAGCCAGTAATTATCCTTAGTTACCATACCTTTACTATAAAGAATAGAACTATTGATATTACCATAAGAATTCTTTTTAATATAATTCAGAAAATCAGTCGGTTAGATAGTAGATTATCAGAAGGTAGGAATAGAGTTAGAATAACTTCTATATCTGAAAGATCATTAATAGTGAGTCGATTATATTCTGTGTTAACTAGAGCATTTAGTTCTAGTAGCTCTACTAGAACTTGTAGATACTCAACACCGAAATTCAAGAGTATCTTTATTCCATCGTTTTACCCAACAACCTCGTGCTTCAGAAAATCCAATAATATATTCTAGCCAGTCTACTGATAGAGGCTCAATACCTTTCCAATAACAGTAATCATAGTAAATAGAGAAATCAAAACCGGTATTGATATTTAGATTATTCACTTTATTAGAACAAGGATCCATAAAATATCCATAAAATAGAGAGGTACTGTATCATGTTTTTTCATCCAATAAATACTAGGATATTTAACTACTTTAGATTTAGTAAGACCTGTATTATAATGAGAGAGTAGTGCTTGTTATAGAACTCCAACATAAAAACTGGAGAACGCCATAAGAATAGAATTATTCTATTGATTAGGTAGAGTACCATTCTCTAACGAAGGTGAACGTCCAAATATCCGTAAAACTTGGAACTGAATGTAGAACTTGATATTGGAAATTTTGAATTCCACCTCAAACAAAGTGGGACGGTGACTTAATAAATAGATAGAAATCTCCGGAAACATTTGGCTTTAGAGAACTAGTATAATGGTGTAGTGGTCGTGTTGTTAGGGAACACCAATGTACATAGTAGATAGGTTTTTACTATCTTCACTAAAGACGTAGATACCCATCGAATTATTTACAAAATTACCAATTTCTGTAGCAGTTTTTTTATCACTGATAAAATATACGTTCCTAGATCTAGAGAAATGGGACCGAAGATATTTACAATTCTTAGTTAGAAATTTATACAGATCACTATCCTTGTCTAGAGAATTCTACATTTTTGTAAGTTCTTGCTGAGCTTTAAGGATTTCAGGGGTGATGGAATTTTTTTTTTAGTAGAAATAAGAAGAGTACTTATAATAGATGCTACTGATTCTATTCCAATTTTATTTTCAATGCAAACATTTCTATTGGAAGCTAGGAATGTAGAAATAGTATTATACATTTGTATAGCAAAATAAATTAGTGCTAATAAAATTAAATCATTGATTTTATTTTATAAGGCGCTAGACACCTACAATAAAGTCTACAAAAGTAATACGGTAGGAGAAAATAGGAATCATTGTAATAAAGGTAATTTTTTTTATTAGGATTTGGATCATGTTTTATTAATTTAAATTGTAAGACTACCACAGTATAACTAAAAAGAATGGTGTTGGAGAGAACAGGACTCGAACCTGCATCAGCTTCCTTGCAAAGGAAGTATACTAACCAATTGTAATATCTCCCCATTTTACTATAAATTAGATCTAATTTAACTATATCTAACAAACTACAAATATTTTACAGAGATAGACTCGAACCTGTATAAATTCAATTAAGAAATAGAGAATTGCAAAGGAAGTATACTAACCAACTATACTATGCCCCCTATAAATAAGGAAATATTTGTATTCCTTTATAAACCTTTATTAACTAAGTTAACTACATAAAAGAAGAAAGATTAAAGGAGAGGGGGAAAAAAGTAATAATAAATATTAGATTTAAATATTAGTATGGACTAATATCAAAAGCAATTAGTAGGCTAGGTACAAGAATAAGTAGTGCAATAGCTACAGGAAGCATACCTGTCCAACAGAACGTCATCAGCCCATCGTACCGCATTCGAGGCAGTGTTGCCCGAATCCATACAAATAGAAACATAATTAGAACTGCTTTTACAGCTAGAGCAATACTTTGTAGATTAATAAATGAATCTTCAGCAAATAGTACTTGTGGAGACATATTATATCCACCAAGGAATAGAATTGCTGTGAAAGTAGACATTAGAACAATACTTCCGTACTCAGCTAGGAAGAAGAATACGAAGATCATACCTGAATGCTCTGTCATGAAACCAGCAACTAGTTCTGATTCAGCTTCTGGAAGATCGAATGGTGTACGATTTGTCTCAGCAAGTGCTGAGATGAAGAATAGAATAAAGATTGGTAGTAGAGGTACAATATACCATACACTTTGTTGAGCTTCAATAATTTCTGTAATATTAAATGTACCACAAAGTAGAATTACAGCTAGTACTGCAGCACTATAAATTAGCTCATAACTAATCATTTGTGCAGTAGATCGTAGAGAACCTAGGAAAGCATATTTAGAATTTGCAGACCATCCAGCGAATAGGATACCATATACACCAATACTTGAAAGGGCTAGAGAATAAAGAATACCTAGTGAGAAATCACTAAGAGCTAGACCAGGACCTAGAGGAATTACACCCCAACCTAGTAGACTAAAAATTAGTGTAACCATAGGAGCTAGGAAGAATAGACTTTTTGTAGCTTGTGATGGAATAACTTGCTCTTTAATAACCAGTTTTAGAGCATCTGCAAATGGTTGTAGCAGTGCATAGTATCCAACTACATTAGGTCCAATTCGTCGTTGCATTGATCCCATTACTTTTCGTTCAATTACTGTCATAAAAGCAACACTTAGAAGAATAGGAACAAGTACTACTAGAATCTCTAGTAGATTATATAGAATTGAAAGCATTTTTAGAAATTCAAATTTTACTGCGTTACTACTTTTACTTATTACAACTAATTTTAGATAAAATTGATAAGCAAATACGCACGTTATTAAGCCTATACTTATTACTAAAATCTATGCTAATAAAATAAAATCAATGATTTTATTTTATAGCGGCCCGCTATCAATTTTAGTAGGCGGCGCATAAAGAAAAGTAGTTAATAAGTATAAACAAGTTTAAATCAAAAAGAATAAAAAATATCCTTTTATATACCTCCAAAAATATAGAATGAATATATTCTATTAATTTCTGCTTATAAATTTCGGATATACTTTTCTGTAAAAAAGGGATTATAAAAGGGGGATTTATTAAGCTTGGCTATCAATCCATGCTAGGTATTTTTCTGGTGTAACAGCTTCTACTGCAATAGGCATAAATCCATGGTATACTCCACAAATTTCTGAACATTGTCCATAGAATACTCCCTCTCGTTCAATTAGAACTGATGTTTGATTTAGTCGTCCTGGAACAGCATCGATTTTTAGCCCAAGTGATGGTACGGCAAAATCATGAATAACATCTGCTCCTGTTACGATAAATCGAATGTGTGTATCGATTGGTACTACTACTCGGTTATCTACATCTAGTAGTCGTAGTTGTCCATCTTCTAGATCTGTTTCAGGAACCATGTATGAATCAAATTCAATTGATTCTCCATCTTCATTAATAAAATCTGAGTACTCGTATGACCAGTACCACTGGTGTCCAGCTACTTTAACTGTCATAGAAGGACTAATTACCTCATCCATAAGGTAAAGTAGTTTAAAACTAGGGAAAGCAATAGCAATAAGTACTAGAGCAGGTGTAATTGTCCAGATTAGCTCAATTAGAGTTCCATGGTTAGCATATTTATATACTAGTTGTGATTTGTTATTATTAAAGTTAACAATAACTGATGATAGTACCCATAGTACTCCAAAACAAATAATTACTAGATAGAAGAAAATAGAATCGTGTAGTTCTGTAATTCCTTCTTGTGTTGGTGATGCACCATCTTGGAATCCTAGTTGCCAAGGTTGTGGTGCATCATTAAAAATTGCTGTACTAGCAAATGGAAATAGATTAAACATTTTCAAAATATTTTATTTTATTAATTATAGCTTTACTAACTCTATATCATTACTAATTAATTATTTACCAATTATAGCGAGAAAATAGTATTTTAAAATAGTGCTATTTTAAAATAACTTTATACTATAAAATATGTGTTAGTATTTCATAATTGTATAAAGCAGTTCCTTTATATTAATTACACTTTTAAGACTACAGATACTTTACATAACTTCCGTTATATAATACTATAATATTAAAAAGTAAGTAACTTTAAAAGAGAAAGCAGCACGTAAAAATAAAAAGGAATAATAATTTCCTTTCCTATAAGATTAAATAAATTAGTTAAAGATTATAATAGTTAGTGTATTAGTCTTAAAAAAATAGTAGTAAATCATTTTAAGAATTAGAGGAATCGAACCTCTGTCCTCGATGTGTAAGATCGATGCTAAACCACTCAGCTAAACCCTTCTTTTTATTAATACCTATATATATATGCAATTAATAAAAAAGAGGATTTCCAATATTGAATATTCTATTAAAAAGAATTCTTTTTCTTATTACATAAAAAAGACTTAAAAAAAGAGTAAATGGTTAATTTAGAAGATAGCTAAAAAAGAAAAAATGGAAAGGATTTGATTTTTATTAAGGGTGATAAATCCTATATCTTATTAGGTCTAGTATTTTATAGCAGAGTACACTACTCAATTATATGATAATAGAAAAGAAAATACTTTTCTATTCTATAACAATAAAGGAAAAAGAAGATATAACTTAATGGTAGAGTGGTTTACTTCTAATGAACTTGTAATGGTTCGATTCCATTTATCTTCTTAAGAAAAAAGGAGGTAGAAAAACGTTAGTATTTGAACTTATTTTCTTTTTAATCAGAATAAGCCAAATAAAATAAAATCATAATAATTTCACATTGCATACTATTCAATTTTCCATTTTTAAGATCAGTAAATGAATATAGTACAATATATATATTTCTTCCATGTTTTTTACACTTGTGTATAACTTTTTGTGTTGCGCCGCGGTCTTTTATGAATGGATGTTTATAACAAGTTATAGAAATATGGTTTGTAAATTAGGAGTAGTAATTATAAGGTATTCCGGTGCAATAAGTATAATACCGTTTTACTAGTATTAGCATTAGATTTTCCGAATTTATCAATTAGTTCTTTCATTATTTCCTTCTTATTTTTATCAGAAGGGAATTTAATAACCTCAATTAGTCTGACGTCTTCAAAAATAAATTTAGAAAGAATAGAAGTAAATTCGAAAGGATTCTTTTCAGTAAAACCTCCTATATATTTTTAATAAAATCTATTTTTTATAAACATAAAGAGTAAAATTATATTCACTTTTGTATTGTGGATTTATAGGAGAAATTATTAAATTCCACTTATTAACAACTCTTACAAGGAAAATTTTATTTTTGATCAGTTCTTTAATAATATGGACCATAAGTACTTTACTTAAAAACTTTTCTCATTCCATTTAATGTAGATCAATAGCATCTTTTAGGTATGATCCAGTTAGAATACAGAATACATAAGCTTGAATAAATGAAACAGCGATTTCTAGTCCAATTAGTGCAATAAAGATACTAAATGGAATTAGAGTAATAACAGCAGTAATAGCACCTGATGTGAACATAGGTGCTAGGAATCCTGAAAGAATTTTAAGTAGAGTATTTTTTGAACATTTTACCATTAAACATAGGATCTAGTTCGGGGTTCCAAAATTAATCGGTTCAAGAGGAACGATAAACCAATTTTTTTTTTGTATGGTTTACCACGTATTTTTGTTTCCAATTGTGTTCATTTCTATACACATCAAAGTATCGTAGAATATCCGCTAGAGAATTGAAATTTTTATAAAAAATTTTTTCATTTGTTTCACTATCAAATTTTAGTAGTTAGTAAGAATTGGATAGAGCCTGAGGGGTGTCAGGATTTTTTAGAACATGAAACTTTAGTTTTGAGAATTCTCCTGTACCTGATAGTTCGTAATATGTATTGATATATTTTCTAACTCTTTTAGAATTACTATACCCAATGTATCTAGCAGCTTCTTGAGAATTATCAAATTCAGGACGGTGGTACTATCGATCAGAATATATTTACCGATAGGAATAGAATGAAGATCAAAATGGTCTGGAGAAATTTGTCCATGATCTTTCTCTCGAGAAGAACGAGGACCTGAGGGTCATACTGATTCATCTTGGAAAATTGCAATGTATTTCTCCATAGTAGGTGATAGAATATAATGTGGTGGTGTAATATTTATACTTCTTGTAAAAGTTCTACTATGAATACCTAAAGCACTAATAGCTTCTCTTTGTGAATTAAAAGAATAAACATTACCTTCCTGATCCATAAGTTTTGTTTTATAAGAAGTTATACCGAACTTCTCTTGGAAGGCGACCAATTCATATAATCAAAGATTACACCTTTGTCAGAGTTCCAAGAAGGAAGACGGTAAGCATGAATAGACTGTTCGACCATACGTACTTTATATTTACTATAATGTCCTAGGATATTAGAATAAACAGGTGTATCAATAGCAGGGATACTATATTTGAATATATAGTCTTTAAGAATAGTACCGGTACTATATAGAAGACCCCATTGGAGATACCACCAATTCTTATAACATTACGTGCAAAAGACAGATCGGTGCATTTTTCATAAAACGATCTACATTCTTGTAATAATTCTCCATTCTATTTTCAATATTAATATTAGATCCTATATTTACCATACAATTTTCCATATTGGTAAAACAGTATACAACAGATTTATTCTTGAAATCTGAAAATGGTCGAGAATGTCTTCTAGATTGGATAGATTCGCATAATTAGAAATAGAATATGGTTCAATAGATGATTTTAGAATACCCGTATTTTTAGAAGGTTTAACAAGAAGATCAGAACAATTTTCAATAAGGTAATCGGCTAGATGAAGATTTTTTTCCTTACAAAAATATAGCATTTTATTTAGTGCCTTTCGACTCTTATCCGCATTCTTAGAGTTATACCAAGGAATATAAGATTCGTTAGAAATAATAACATTTTTATTACTAATATCCATACCATTTTCATCTTCTTGACAGTAAAATTTAGTAAGAAGAGAAAACGGAGAATTAGGAAAATGCTCGGCAAAAGAAAGAAAATTAGAAAAACGAAATGGGTAGTTATAAAAATTAGTTACTAGCCATTCTTCTTTAAAAATAATCCAAACAAAGAGTCTAGTAATAAGAAATAGATAAAAGGGATTACATAGCATAAAACCCATTTTCATTACATATGAACCATACATCATTTTATATTGTGCTATTCTTGTAAAAAGTACAAGAAGAATTACAAAAATAAAAAGAATAACTGGAATTAGAGCATTTTTATCACTAAAGTAAGTATAGTTAACATCACATTTGATAGAATATACATAAGAAGTATAAACATTAAAGATTCCGAAAACCATGAAACCAAATAGATGAAAATAAGATACTACTAAAAGTACTATAAGAATAAAATTGGTAGTGATTCTAGTAATGGGAAAAAAGATTTGTCATTTCTAAATAAATAATTAAGTTCATAGTACATATTGTAACTATTATGTAGACATTCAAATTGAATATTCAATTTGATAATTCTACAGATTTTTAACTAATTTTTTAAAGCTGAAATTGAAATTTAAAAAAAAACCTTTGTATAAGAATAGATAAGGAGATATAACTTAAGGGTAGAGTAGTTCGCTTCTATTTGTATTGGTTCGATTCCATTTATCTTCTTTTTATACCCCTTATACTAAATCGAATCGACTTTTTAAAGGGGGTTATTTAGTATGATTAGATTACTATTATTAAAAACAAGGATAACCTAGATAAAATAAACTAGGATAACTTGAATTGAATATTCCATATCGTTAAATTGCAGGTTTCGTAGCTTAGTGTATGAATACGGAAGAATATAGATGTTTCCACCATATTTCTTACACGCATCCATAATCTTATGTGGTCTTTTCTAAATAGATGTTTATAACACGTTCTAGAAATATGTGTTATGAACTCTGAATGAGAAATAGAGGAGTTTTTATCCCTTTCTATTGGAGCATAAAACCGTTTTACTAGTATTACGATTAAGCTTACCATACTTTTCAATTCCTTTTTTCATTTGACTATTTTCTTTTTTAGTCCAAGGAAATTTGATAACTTCAATTTCTTTCAGGTCTTCAAAAATAAATCAGTAGAGAATTGAAACAAATTTGTGAGGACTAATCGTAGTATCAAAGTTAGTAATGATACTAGTAAAAATTTCCATCAGATTTCTATAAATATAGAAGATGTATTTATCTCTGCTCTTGTGTACTGTATCGATCTCACCGGGAGCGTCGAATTACTTACAAACTTTTCGAGAAAAGATTTATTGGCAATTAGTACTTTTGTTACTAGAATCATTCTAGCTTTAGTAAAACCTCCGCTCATTTAATGTAGATCGATAGCATCTTTAAGGTAAGAACATGTCAGAACACAGAATACATAAGCTTGAATAAATGAAACCGCAATCTCTAGACCAATAATACCCGTAAAAATGATAAACGGTAGAACAGTTAGTACTGAAACAATAAAAGTAGATGTAAATAGAGGAGCTAGGAATCCTCCGAGAATTTTCATTAGAACGTGACCTGCTGTAACATTGGCGAATAGCCGAACTCCAAGTGAGAAAGCTCGTGCTAGGTATGAAATCAGCTCAATAGGTACTAGTAGAGGTACTAGTCCTAGTGGTGTACCTGAAGGAACGAAGAATGAGAAGAAGTGTACTTTGTGTAGTCGTAGACCAAGAATTGTAACTCCAATAAAGATTGTCATACTTAGACCGATACTTACCATAATTGATGTAGCAACTGTAAATCCGTATGGGACGTTACCACTTAGGTTAGCAATAAGGATAAAGAAGAATAGTGAGTAGATAAATGGTAGGTACATTTCATTAGCTGCACCAATTTGTGATTTAACTAGTCCATGTACTGAAGCAAAGCTACTTTCTAGTGCAATACTCCATCGACTTGGAATTAGTTGTTTGTTGTTACTTCCCATAATGTGAAGTGCTAGTACTAGATATACTGTTAGAATTGTATATAGTCCTAGGTTTGTTAGACTTAGATTAATATATCCAAGTACTGGTAGATTTAGAGAAATAAGACTAGTTACTTCAAATTGCTCTAGTGGTGAATGAATTAGGAATGCCATTGCATAAAATAATAGAAATTGGATTGTTACTTAATGTTTATTATAGAATTGCTACAGTAAGCTACTATCTAATAAAAAGAAATATTGATTAGTATAAATTAGGTACTGGTAAGCAATACAAGTTAAAATACAAAGAATGAAAAAAACTTTGAACACAGGACATACATATAAATAAAAAGATTCTATTTATAAGGTAGTAGTGATATTTAGACATGTTCACTTTAACATAAATGAATCTCAATATAGAAATCTTCTATATATTCCTATACGTTAATAAAAATGATAGAGCTCTCTCATTTTTTAATATTATTATAAAACTTTTTTGTTTTATTCTGTTACTAGTGTCTACTAAATTTCTATAGAAATTTAGTAGCACTAATTATATATCTTAGACATAAATATATTAAGATGAAAGGGGGGTACGCCCCAAAAGATTGTAAAAATAGTACATCGGTTATAAAAATGATAGATTTTTATTCGTCTTTTTTAATTATAGTTTAGTAATGTACATTCGTGAAACAAATAGTTCTACAAAAGCTGGTAGGATGTATTTAGAAAATACAAATAGTAGTACAAATAGTCCTAGGAATGCAAATGAAATTTGGTTTACGAAGTAAAAAGGTAGTAGTTGAGGCATTATTTATGGATCGGATCAATAAAATGGTTCCAAACTAGTAGACTATATCTTTGTTCATTTATATTAAGATATACCCCTACTGGAACTGTTAGTACTAATCACTCTTATAAAGAGAATTATTTATAAGCTGTGATAAAGTATATTTTTATAGTAAATTCTTTTTACTATATTCTTTTTACTATAAAATAGAAAACAATAGATATAGTATGAAAGGGGGGCGCATACGCGCCTCCTATTTTCGCTTCCATTTTTGATTTGTGTTTACAAAGCGGTTATCTGCTGCCCTACGGGCCGTAGATTTTTATAAGATCTTTTTAATTTTATATATAAATTATGATTGTACAGGTAGCATGTTGAAACTATGGTTATAAAAATCGTAGATTTTTATTAGGTGTTGGTGAATCTAGAGCCCATTCTAGTGAAGAAGCTGTGTGGCTTTCCATCCAGGGTATTGATTGGAAGAATGCAGGTACGGGTTAGCATCTACTGGTTTACCGTTTACAAGGATATCGTATATGATATAACCAAATAGTGCTATAGCAACTACTGAAACAAGACTACCGAAACTACTAATAGCGTTCCATGCTGCGAAGGCATCTGGGTAATCAGGGATTTGGGTAATCAGGGATTCGTCGAGGCATACCACCTAGTCCTAGGAAGTGTTATGGGATTCCCTACTTCTTAGAATATGAGTAAATACGTCCTTTGTATACACTATTATTCTTAATAGTAGATATAATATCAATATTTTTACCAGTAACTGTATGCAGTACCTCATTAACTGAACTATAAGTGCGTTCTCCTGAATTAGCATCATAATAATTAATTGGCTTAGATCGACTGATAGGTGTTTTAATAATAATCAGTCCTTCCCTCCTATAGAAACGGGTCAACATTAAAATGTCGAGACATAGCACGTAGAGAATTAAAAGTAAAGACAGTATTTCCTAGTTTATCAACTAGATCTAGATTAAATCGTGTATTACGTCCGTTCATTACTTGTTCAGATATAAGAGGTACAAAAGAGAGTACAAAATTACCATCATGAACAAGATGATCTGTTGCACGAGAAATAACAGTAGCATGTTTCAGTACCATTTGTTGAATACAAGAATTTACTGAATTATAAACTAGAATTAGTAGTCCGGTAGAATAATTCTAAATAAATACTGGTTTACCAATTGTAGATCCTTCGAATTTACTTGAATATTTGTTATAAGTAGCAATAGCTCGTTCAATTTGATTAATAAGAGACTGAAAAGCAAGATACTCATTACTTTCTTTAGGAAAATAATCTCGATACTGTTTGGCGATGCCCCGTGTTCTATATGAATATATGAGAAGTTAGGGAAAGCAACTAGATAAGTATTCATATTTGGGTAAAACATAAACATTGCTAGTTGTTCCTCTACCAGATAAACGGTATAAAACAGAGAAATACAACATTTACATCAGTACATTTTGATAGTTCTCGTTCAGCACTAGTTTTAGGTTTACGACTACCTTTCAGAATATTAGAATATTTTTCCATTCGCCGACCAAGGTCAACAGAACTACCAATGTAGTGTCGACCGGAAGGGGATACTAGCATGTATACCCCCGATACGTTTTTGTACATTCGCTGAATGTATGATACTTTTTTAGTAAGATTAGTAAAAGTAATAGGACAAGAATCTTCTGGTAGACTTTTAGATACTTCATTTATATTACCGGAACCGTTCGCTTTGCTAGAAAAATGAGTATTTGATGATTTACAAGTAGTACTACTAGTACTCATCTTTGAAACAAATATTACACTACTAGTACTTACATAACCAGTTGTCATAACTTCCAGAAATGAGAAATCAGTATCTAGATAGCAATAGCTAAATACAATTCAGCGCCGGCGCATAAATAATCAACATTTTTTTTTTTAACTATGATTGTACTGGTAGCATATTGAATGAGTGGAATGGAGTAGGTGAATCCAGAGCCCACTCAAGTGATGATGCAGTATGACTCTCCATCCAGAACTTAGGAGTACTTTGGAAGAATGCAGGTACTGCCCATGGGTTTGCGTCAACAGGTTTACCGTTAACTAGGATATCATAGATAATGTATCCAAATAGTGCTGTAGCAACTACAGATACAAGACTACCAAAACTACTAATGGCATTCCATGCTGCAAAAGCATCTGGATAGTCTGGAATCCGCCGTGGCATACCACCAAGACCTAGGAAATGTTGCGGGAAAAATGTTAGGTTAACTCCTACAAATAGTGTCCAGAAATGGATTCGTCCTAGGTTCTCGTTAAATGTTTTACCAATGATTTTTGGTGTCCAGAAGTAGAATGCACCAAATAGAGCAAATACTGCACCCATTGATAGAACATAGTGGAAGTGAGCAACAACATAGTATGTCAATTAATATTTAATGTCTAATTAAATAATTAGACAGAGTATCTATCTTCGCAGATAGGATCGGACCATATCTTACATAGAAGAGAGACGGATCTCATAAATCTATGCAACCACGTGTGGCCTCTACGGAGTCTCTTCTTGTAATAAGAGGAGTTCCCACGGTATTATCTTATTCTCTTTTGTAGGGCTAATAAAATCGAAGATTTTACTGGGTTTTATTATAATAAAAAAAACAGCCCGCTCTAAATAGATCAAATAAGACTTCACCGTTAGCATCTTTAGTATTAAAGATACCGAGAGATCTACTCATATCTCTCACAGTGGTTTGACAACACGACACATACTATAATAAATTAATAAACTCTTTACTTACACTTTTTATAGCACTTGCTTTTAGTAATGAATTCTATAAGTTGAATATATTTATATCCTTGTAGCAGAGGAATACAGTGATTAATTACACGGCTAACTCCTGATAGACTAGCAATAGAGATTTCATATAGTGGATATTCACTGACTTTTATAGCGGAGCGGCACTTGTTTGAGATCATTAGGTGATTCACACCATAAAAATTACGAATAGCTTCAATAAGATAATAATCATGATTTTGAGCGATACTAAAAGAGGATGTTCCTGAAGATCTATTTACAAATGAACCCTCAGATTCAATAAAACCACCAAGCCAATCAGAAAAATAAGTAGGAGCAAGGCTTATTTTAAAGAGAGGTGAAATTTTATCTCGATCAATATATTTAGAATCACGAAGTTTAAAATAAAGTTCAATATTAGGATCATTAAAGAATAGTAGGAAAAACTGAAGTTGAAGATGCATACGACTAGTTAGAGGAGAATATTTATTAAATAGTGGTAGAATTGTTCGTGTGAATGTTTTCTTATCATTCACAACCCAAATAACATAACTTCTTTTTAGTACACGTCGTACATTTCCACCATAAATAGATGCAATTTTACAAAGCATTTCATAATTCATAGGTTTATCCGATAGTTTTACCACGAGACGAAATTGTAGAATTTTATATCGCCAATGATTAACTTGTAGACTACCATCACCATCAATAAGACCAACTACAAAAGCATCGAGTTGTTGTCGAGATAGAATAGAAGGTTTGTACCGTGTAATAAGAGTTCCTATAAGTAGTTGATTACTATTTTGAGTATCGTGTAGAGCAACATCTAGTGAAGCATTAGCTAGAATTACTCCTGTTAGACCTCCAATTGTAAATAGAGCAATAAATCCAAGAGCAAATAGCATAGGTGTAGTAATTCGTAGTGAACCACCGTATAGTGTAGCTCGTTTTCGGCCTTTAACCATCTCAGGTTACAGCTAGCCTATTCGTCTCAATAATATGAATAGATCATCTATAAATAAGCAATCTATCGATATTATCTTAGTTAAAGTACTACCTTTAACAATCATTACTGATGACACGGACTATGTCTTACTATCCCTTAGAATCTAATCTAATTCCTTAGGAATAGTGGGGCGTATAGTCTCTACGCTTTTACACAACAGTTTCCAAATTGTGACTTAGTTCGACGATCGTCCTCTATTCATTCAAATTCTGAAATAGAGGGGTTCTCTCGAGTTTGCCCCGCTCTTATTAATTAAACTAATTAACACGTGATGTTTTCCCTGTTAATTTATAATGCATGGATATATATTTATGTAGTTCTGTTCGTAGTTTCCGAACAGAACGACTACTGATATAAATAACACCCTCTTGATAATGAATAGTACATTTACAGTTAAACTTAATAATAAGCACATTAAATTAATTAGACGTACTACTTCAATAACTGTAAAACTTTGTGTTTGTAGGTAAATACCACCCATCACAAATCCAATGACTGAGTCCTTGAATTATAAGCATGTTATAAATATCTGAAGGAACACATTTTTCACCGTTTTTATAGAAATTATTATATAGCTCAGTAAAGCAAGTAAGTGTACGTGTAACAAAAGCTACAGCAATAAATCCACGTGAATTTACGGGTAAGATGAACAATAATGACTTAGTAGAGAAAAGTGTAGAATAGATAAAAGGCATTATTAATTGATTGTTTAAGAAATAGACGACCATTCTTTTTACTCATCCAAGCATCTGATAGCATAAGACTAACTACTATACCATAAAGATAAGATGTAAGACTTACTATATGTTGTAGAATAATATTGTATCGAGGATAATACATAGTACCTGTAAGGTAATAACCATAAGGTACTAGATCTGTACATTCATTATTAATAAGGGAGGGTAAAGATTAGCACGTGGAAAGCGCTCTCTAAGAGTTAGAACTGCTTCAGATAGCACATTAATAGAGTTGGCCAGAAAGGTCTTGCTGAAGGACCCCTTAAGCCATGAGAAAATTTTAATTCCTGTAGGAACAGCAATAATCATTGTAGCAGCTGTAAAGTAAGCTCGAGTCAAATAATGGGGACTCTATCTTCATCCAAAGAAATTTTTGGAGTTTGGCGTATTAGTCTCTGAGGATCCCGATATTTCCTTCATTTAGCTGTTTTTTAATAGACATAATTTTATGTAGGCCTTCATCTGAAAGATGTTTTTTATTTTGAATAAGGAGAAGAGTTTTTCGCCAATAAAAATATCGAAGAATTTGATTCTGATTTTGAAGATGAAAACTGTCAAAGTAATTAGCCGTTACAACAGCTATTTTGAAAGATACTGTTGAATATCGATGCACACCTTTCTTATCTAGTATAATAATACCACCTTTTATTACCTCTTGAATTTTGATTAGCAGTTCTTTGTTTTTTTGGGCAATTCGAAATGGGATAGTAATATTATTACCATTATTATGTGTTTTACTTTTAGTAACAAAAATAGAGAAATTTCCATCTGCATCTGAGAAACCTGCTAGCCAATGAGTTTTAGTAATATTAAGCATATTATCTATTGGAAGAATTGTAGTGTTAAATTTTGCATCATAAGAGTGGAGAATAGCCTGTTGAATTTTAAAAGGTCCTTGAAATTTACCATTAACGAGATTTCATACTTTTTTAACACCCTCTTTATGAAAAATGACAAGTTTATAGGCTTTTTTCTCTTTTACTTTATAAACAGACCCATAACCAATTCAATTTTTAATAAAATAAGCATTAGAAAGGTCTTTTTCGGAAAAAAGGATTTCGAAACCTCGTTTACCGATATAACCGTCACCTTCAATGAGACCTGCTAGGTAATAACCTATTTCTGTATCATTTTTGATTTTTTTATGCTTATTTATATGCTCACTCAGATGGTTTCCTGCTGATTGTTTCTCAATTTTGTTCGTGTTATTTCTAGCATCGAATTCAAAATTAGAATGTTTGATTATTCCGTCGACAGTTTTCGGACAAACATATATAAGAAACTTTCCAGCAAATAGCCAAATAATTATAACTGAATTTACATTCAGAAACGACACTCGAGAAGTATCAACATCTAGTCCTACAGCATACATGTGGTGCAAGTGTTTTGTAGGACTAATATTAGTTATCTATTTTCACAAATAGGTTCGGACTATATCTTCATCTCGGTTCATTCTTTTTATGGAATATTTAAAATAAGTAGTATGTATTATAGAATATTTTCATTTGTTACGTCATTTTTCAGACTTCGTACTTTATTAAATCCTTCTTCTGTTAGATGTTCTTTGTTAATTACCATGTTATAAACTTGTTTCCAATTATTCAGTGTTACTGCTTTCTTTGTTTTAAGAGGGAAAGTATTAAAATATGCAATAATAGGAGCTAGTCCTAGAAAAGTATCACAATAATATCGATACATATCTTCTTTACGTACGATTACTTTACCATAATTAAATAAGATTTTAATTAGAGTAAGTAGTTCCATAGCATATTTTTGATCTAGAAGATATCGTAGCTGAACACGGTAACCTGTTTTAGTATTATCACGCTTAGTAATATTACTATTGAAAGTTCCTTCAGCATCCCGCGCCTGCTAAAATTTCTAAGAAATTTTAGTAGCCGTAAGAGTAGGTAGAAATACTGTAGTAATTAGAGAGATAGTAGATACTAGATTAAAGATTGTAGATTTCGAATTTTCAAGCTTTCCATTAATACATTCAATCCATTTTGATAGTTGATTGATACGGCCTCCGGGGAACCGGGAATAGCAAGATTACCATTGAAAATTAGAGCTAGGAGTAGTACTCCTTTAAAATCCTCTACAATATAACGATAAAACGTTGTATTACCAGTAGTGAATTTACGTACAGTACCAAAACCTAGGTAATCTATAATATGAAAGAGAATAGTGCTTTGTGTTAGAATGAATTGTGGTCGCCCATTAGAAATAAGAAGAGCACCATCACCCTCAGCAAAACCTACAAACCGCCAAGTATTACTGATAGGATTAGTAAATCTTAGTTGTTTATAAAGAGCATGAAATGATGAAAAATTATGAATCCGAGATGTTTCGCGTGTAGTCTCTGAAGAGTTCATTCTGAGAATCAGAATGATTTCCTGCTGATTCAGTATAAATATATAGATTTTTACTATTAAGAGTACGATATACCATAAAACTGTTCCAGCATACAGTGAAATTAATTATTCCTACTTCGCAGTAGGAGAGAGCCACCACTTCTTTATTAATATAAAAAGACTCCATACTAGGAATCCTAGGATTCCAATACTGAACATAGCATAAACCATTCCTAGGTATCCAAATACTGGTTTACCTGAGAATGCACTTACGATGTGACTAACCATTCCAAATCCAGGGATAATTAGGATATAAACTTCTGGGTGCTTATTTTCTAGTAACCATAATTATAAATTACTAGAAAACAATGGACTATATCATCAATTTATTCCATTTCATTAGAAAATATTGCCAAGCTTTATTATAAGGACTATCGGGTTTGAATGCTTTTTTATCGTATAGATCATAATAATCACGAATTAGGTGAAACCGTTTAGATTTATGACTTTTAAATGAAGTTTTATTAAAATAATCTAGCATATTTAGGATATCTTTCTTACTTTGCACAGACCATTGATAGTAACCATTTTTAGAGGTATCATAATAGATATTACCACTGAATACGATCTTATAAATTTCAAGATCTTGTAGAAGTTTATTAGTTACTCGTACAGTAAGTTGAGGATGACCATTTTTTATATAAAGACCAATAGTACCATCAGCATCAAAAAACCCAGCAAACCAAGAAGAAGATACTGTAGGTTGTTGTGGTTGAATGATAGGTACGTTAAGTGCTAGACATACTCGATGTAGTTGTGCAAGTCGTCCAGAATGTTGAATATAACCATTAATAGCATAAATTAGTTTAAGCATTCCTTGTTTATTATGTAGTCGATAACGATAAGCTTTAGCTCCGGATCGTAGCTTAATACTACCTCCAAGTTTATCTTGGATATACCGTAGGGCATACAGATCCTCAAGTCCTATAGTAATTTCTAGAGAAGTATAGCCTTGTTTACTAACAAGTAGACAACCATCTCCATCAATAAGTCCTGCTAGCCATTGGCAGAATGAAATGGAATAAGTTGTTTCGCGTGTAGCCTCTGAGGTTCCTACTAGACTATGTTTATATCGTTGGTTACCTGCTGATTGTGTCTTAGATTTTTCATTTTTACTTTGCCGGGATACATTTTTACGAATAAAAAAGAGAGTACCACTTATGAAACAAGTAGAAAAATCATTAAGCAGACCGTTCCAGCAAATAGCGAAATGCGTGCTCAGATGATCTTTGTAGAAAATAAAATCTGAGAAGGGCCAAATATAACCAAAGAACCAGAATAGGTGTTGGTAAAGAATTGGATCTCCACCTCCTGCTGGATCATAGAATGATGTATTAAAGTTCCGGTCTGTTAGTAGCATTGTAATTGCCAAAAATCTTGATTTCCAGACTCGAGATCTATGTACATCCTATAAATAGAATATACTCAATTTATAATAGCTGTTGCTCAGCTAATAAAAAGGGGAAATACTCTTATATTCACATATAAGTTGAGACTGTATCTTACTATCCTAATTTCTTACTGTAGATGATCCCAGTTATACACAGTTCGATATTGATTCATCTGTGATTTAATCTCTACAATATGAGCTGTATTTTCTATATGTGTACCTTGTTCAAAATAAGAAAGTACCTTACACCAATCTAGAAAATCAAGATATTTAGTTCCTTTTAGAGGATATTGTACTAGATAGTCTTGAATATTTTTATTTGTTTTTAGACTAGTAGTTCGTAGTCGATATTGAGGATTTTTACGATCAGATCGAATTTCCTTAACATTAGTTTCTAGATAAACTGCAATATCTTCTATTACATTAAACATGGTGCGCTGGCGCGTGCCATAACGTGTTATATGATTTTGAACTAGTTCAAAACTTAGGGATAGACGAGGATATTTAGAAGTAAGACTAGTTCGTACTTGAAAAGATCCATCAGCTTCAATAAATCCTGATAGCCAACTATCCGATTCTAGTGGTGATTGATTAAAACCAAGAGGTTTCATATTAAGGTTAGGTGATTTTTTATTAAGGTATTGAATAAGAAGTGTAAATTGATAATATTTAGGACCTCGCATTTTTCCGTTAATGAGATTACTTAGTACAATAAGTCCATCAATATTATTAATTGTTAGAATATAAGCAGCAGATTGTTTTTTTTTACTAATAGATCCATGTCCAATTAGTTTTTGTACAATTTGACATAGTGGAAAATCTTTTAGTTGAAATACAATTTGAACACTAGCATAATTTAGTTTCCCTTTTGCAGATCGTTCTTGTTTAGGTACAATAATAGTACCATCACCTTCAATAAGACCCGCAAGATAAGAACCAAAAAACATTCTACAGCTCATATGGGAAATAGATAGTTCTGGCGCACAGTCGTTGAGGTTCCATAGAGAGTTGAAACTTTCATATGTTACCTGCTGATTGTCTTTTACATCTATAAGAGGTTCAAACCAAATAAATACCGATGAAAAGAGTTCCCAGCATACAGCCAGATTTAGAGCTGGCACAAATTTACCAGCTAGTACTGGTAGTGATAGTAGCAGTAGAATAGCTGTAACAAAAATAGCCCAAACAAATAGTGGTAGTTTATGTAGTGTCATTCCTGGGTTTCGCATATTAAGAACTGTAGTGATAAAGTTCATTGCTCCTAGCATTGATGAGATACCTGATAGGTGTAGACTGAAGATAGCCAGATCTACAGAACCTCCTGAGTGGCTTTGTAGTCCTGATAGTGGTGGGTAACATAAATAATGAATTAGTATAGATTATTACTAATTCATTGCCAATATTCTCATATTGGATTGGACTATACCTTCATTTTCTCTTAATAGTAAATATGTAAAAGGGGTTATAAAATTAAGGGCTAATATGTAATTATTTTTTAGTAAAGTTTTTATCTAGTCGAATACTTCGAATATTACGCATAAGGTTTTGAATTTTTGTCATGTATTCAAAACCATTAAAAGATCGAGCCCAAATTCGATATTCAAGAGCTTTCATACCTTTCATAGTCTTAAAATAATAAGTAATAATATTTTCAATTGATTTAGAATTGGTTGTTACAACTGTCATATATGTTTTTTTAGTTGTCACTTTTAGACCTAGAATAAGTGCAATAGCATCTAGAACAATTTTATCTAGTTTTTGTGTAATTTCAAAGGCATGAACTAGTCGAAAAGGTCCTTTTTTAACAATATAAAAGCTACCTTCTGCTTCTGTAAACCCAATAAGCCAACTCTTAGTTATAATAGTCATAGCATCTAGCATAGAATTTACTTGATTATCTACACTATTCCAAACTGGACTGATATAATTAGTCGGTAGAGATTGTGATTTTAGGTAAGAAATCTTTCCATCTTTTTCTTTATTAGATAGAGATGAATCATTTATAATTAGGATAGCTTTCTTAAAAAGATCATAGTTAAAATATTTACTAGTAAGTAGTGGATATGCATCAAAAATAGGTAGAATGTATTGAATAATATGTTGAATATTACGCACTCGATAATGTGCTGTATTATCTTTTGCATCAGTTGCTGATACAGAACCAACACCAAGCATAGATTTAATATAATATAGAAGACGTAGATTATAATTACTTTGACCAATTTGGAAAGAGAATGACCAAATTCCTTTTTTAGTTTTAGCAAAATAAAATGTCCCGTCTCCATCTGTAATACCAACTAGCCATTCTTTAAAATTTGTGCTATTATTAACCATTCCACTAGAAAATGCATTACGTTGAGTCTCTGATGGATTCTTATTAAAACTAACACTCTTATATACTACATAAAAGAGAGTAATAGAATACGTACAGAGTTTATACACTGTATAAAATAGTGTACCTACAACTAGATTAGTAAAAGTAATACGTGATGGTAGAATAATTTTATATAGAATCCAGGCGGATTGTCCCCAAGTTGATGACATTTTTACATCATTCCACATAGTACTAATATAAGTTAGTACGGAATGAGTATTCATCTCCGAGTAGAGGAGTTTCCCGCATCGAGTAATGTTTAGTAGATTATAAATACTCACAAACAGAATTAGAATCTGGGACAGCTTACATTTAACTGTCCATCCTGTTCCTGCTCCTTGTTCTACGAAAGCACTAGCTAGTAGTAGAATTAGTGAAGGAGGTAGAAGCCAGAATGAAATATTATTTAGTCGAGGAAAAGCCATATCTGGAGCTCCAATCATAACTGGTACAAGGTAGTTACCAAATCCACCTACCATAGCTGGCATAACCATAAAGAAAATCATTACAAAAGCATGTGCTGTAATAATTACATTGTATAGTTGATGGTCCCCATTAAGATACTGTACACCAGGTGCTGCTAGCTCCATTCGGATTAGTACTGAAAATGCTGTTCCAATCATAGCTGCAAATACAGCAAAGATTAGATACAGTGTACCAATGTCTTTAGCATTTGTTGAGTAAAGCCATCGTACCACAGCATATTGCTGTGGTAAATCCTTTTAATCTATTTCCTTTTTTCTTCTATCTTTTCTTTCAATTAAGAGAGTTAGTAAAAAGTCTTCCATATTATTTAATTTTGATCTACCTGTATATAGGTATATAGTTACTCAATACGGACAAAAGGAGATTCGAACTCCTAAGGAAGTTTTTAATATTCCAGACAATTAGCAATCGCCTACACCTCGCCAATAGCGGTTTGTCCATAAGTAACCTATATAAAGAAGGTATAACTCAGTTGGTTAGAGTGCGATACTTTTAATATCGACGTCGTAGGTTCGAGCCCTACTATCTTCATATATAACTAGGATATCGAACAACCATTCTCATTACATTGTCCAGCAGTAAACATTATTTATATCTTTAAATTTTATCTCTGATATACTTAGATATATATAACAAAGATTACTTTTGAACTTTGTTACCGTGCATTTTTGATGTTGACTGTATAGGATGATCCCACAGGGACGTACTTCTTTTAAGAAGATCCTTTCAAGGATATTCTTAGCAGTAGATAAAATAAATGATCTACAGAACCAATTCATTTTTTTTTAATTTTAATTTTAATTTATAGCAGGCGCCGGCGGCGTCAGCAAATAAAATACATTAGAAAATGTTTTGGTCAATTATATAAAATAGAGACAATGAAATTTGTGAACCTACAACGTAAGACACGAGATATTGCAGAAATTGAATTTAGAATGGTACTGACCTTTTTCGACCTCTATCTCAGTATGCTAAAAGTGTAGATACCAATGTTAGTGGTCCAAATTGGAATAAGAATTATCCTAATGGTACAGATAATCTACCACCATGTACTTTTGATATGCTAAAGATAAAAGATCCTTTTACTAATCGTAAACTAATTAACGAGTTTAGTAAAGGTTATTTTGGTATTTCTATTTGGACATATGATCCAACAGGAGTATGTCTAGTAGGTCAAAGCACACGTAAGACAGCAAGTGGTAAATATTCCTTTTATACCCGAGTCTCACTATATTTTACTGATACCTTTCTATCAACTCAGCTACATCGATCTACAGAGTTCTTTTACTATTATGGATTTACTACTATTTCACTAACTCTTCTTCGTATTGATCCTGGTAACCAAGATAGAGCAATATTTCATCGATACACTACATTCTGAACTAAATGTTATTCGAGATGTTTTTAATCCGAGTGTTACAAATGAGACACTATCGCAAAAAAGTGCATCAGGAAAAATGGGACCTGTCTACTTTTATAATAAAGAAGGTACTAAACTACTTTTCAGTTTTGAATCTAAAGCACAAGCACAACTAGTTGCTGGTATTACCTCTTCTACAATTAAAAAAACGATTGAAACAGGTAGTTTCTACCTTAACTACTTTTTCATTACTACTACACTAATTCAGAATGCTACCACAGAATCATAACTTACTATGGAAGAATTTAGGAAAGTTCGTGTGCGCTGGCGCTAGAAAATAGGAAAGAGACTAGTTATAACTCTTCCATTCAGAAGCCTATTCTATGTTCTAATATTATAGAACCTAGTCTAACATTTATCGCTAACTCTAGAAAGAAAGCTTGTGAAAAACTATCTGAGCTAGAGGGGTACCACGTTCGACTACAAGATGGTAAAGTATACCTTAACAAATGGGTTCTTACTTATGTCTAGATCCCCGGAAGTTTTTAAGCTGTAAATGAAAACTAGGATGAGTTGAATCGAACAACTATTTTCCCCACCAAAAGAGGAAGTCTTTCCTTTAGACGACATCCTATTCTACTAGAATTAGAATTTCCATACTAATATAGTATTTACTAATGTAACCTATACTTTTTTTTCAACCATTCTCATTACCGCCCTTCGGGAAACTGGGCAAATGATGTCTTTCCTTTAGACGACATCCTATATTCTTATTTTCTATAAATAATGCTATTTACAAAGTACTACTTATAAAAAGTACTATCTTCTAACAAGAACAAGTTTGAAAAATAGTACTTCTATTTTTAATTGGCTAACACACAAGTAGAGTAAACCAAATTAAAATAGAATAGTCCTTATATCTTCTTATTCTTTTTATTTTTAAATAAATCCATTAATTCTCAGCGCCTCTTTTTATAACTAACTAGGAATTTTTGTATGTGTATATCCTTACTTTCTATTTTATATGTTCTATAGAACATATTCATTTTTGTTATTTTCTTCTTACTATTTATAGTAATAGTATATTGCCGACTACTAGAATCGAACTAGTGTCAAGTAATTACAAGTTACCTATTCTACCACTAAACTAAGTCGACATTTTTTTGCTTGTTTTATAAATTCATTTTCCTTATATATGTGTATTCTAAAATAGGATATTTTATTAGCGAGTTTCCTTTTTTATTAATTAATTAACTATTTTTTATTCTAGAGTTTATTGTTAGTAATATTATAAATCTAGTTATATATGCTCTATTTAAATTAAATAGATCTAGCGTTAGCACATACAATGATCTCTAGGAGAATCGAACTCCTATTAGTAAAATGAAGATCTACTGTTTTACCTTTAAACTAAGAGACCTATCCCTATATATCTCTAGAAAACAACTATATATAGAATATATTTAATAGCGTTTACTTTTGTTAGAGCGTTCACCTCCATTAGATAAACTCCTTTTTTATTCCAAATATTGTATAGGTAATACTTATCCTTTTATTATATTACTGTATTTAACAAATAAGCTAAGAGGATTATCCTACGTTGTAGGATGCTAGTAAATTCTACTAATAATAACACTAAGAGAACTACTAAAATAGAAGATTTTAGAATGCGCATAATAGAAGAGGTAAGGAGGTTTAAAAATAAACAGAAAAGGACATCCAAAATAGAATTAAAAAATGCTAACACTACTACTAATTATCCCTCTGATTGGTGCTCTAATGCTAGCACCAATGCAAGGAAATACTCTACAATCAGAATCACAAATGAAACGTGTAGCACTAGGAACATCACTAATTAATTTTGTTCTAAGTATTGTACTATGGGGTGAATTTAATTCAAGTACTAGTGAATACCAATTTACACAAGAATTTAATCAAGTTAATTTTTGTCACCTACACATTGGAGTAGATGGTATTTCACTTTACTTTGTTCTACTAACAACATTTATTATACCAATTTGTATTCTAAGTAATTGGGATAATATCAAACAACAACTAAAATACTTCCTAATGTCTTTTCTAGTACTAGAAACACTACTTATTGCTGTATTTGTTGTTCTAGATATTCTACTATTCTATGTATTCTTTGAAAGTGTACTAATTCCTCTATTCCTAATTGTTGGTATTTGGGGAGGTAGTGCAACACGAGTACGAGCTGCTTTCCTACTATTCCTTTATACACTATTTGGTTCACTATTTATGCTACTAGCTTTCCTAGTAATTTATTACAACGTAGGTTCAACAGATTTTCAAGTAGTATCACTATCTGAAATTAATCTAGAATCACAAAAACTACTATGGCTAGCTGTATTTATTAGTATGGCAATTAAAACACCGCTACTACCATTCCATGTATGGCTACCTCGAGCTCATGCTGAAGCGCCACTAGCAGGTAGTGTTATTCTAGCTGGTCTTATTCTAAAACTAGCTACATATGGATACATGCGAATTCTAATTCAATTCCTACCAGATGCTACATCATACTTTTCTCCACTAGTACAAACTATTGCAGTAATTACTCTAATTTATGCTTCACTAGCTACACTACGACAAACAGATTTCAAAGCCCTAGTTGCTTATTCTTCAATTGGTCACATGGCTGTTGTAGTACTAGGACTATTTAGTAATACTATCCAAGGTATTGATGGAGCTCTACTACTAAGTATCGCTCATGGAGTAGTTAGTCCAGCACTATTTATTCTAGTTGGTGGTGTTCTATATGATCGATACCATACACGAACTATTCGATACTATCGAGGTATGACTGCTTATATGCCACTATTCTCAATTATGTTCTTCGTATTTACAATTTTTAATGCTGCTGTACCTCTAAGTGCTAATTGGGCTGGTGAATTCCTATGTCTAGCAGGTGCCTTCCAACGAAACCCTGTATTCGCTGTACTAGGAAGTACAGGTATTGTTCTAAGTGCAGCTTACTCTATTTGGCTATACAACCGAATTGCTTTTGGAGGATGGAGCAAATACCTAAACTACACTACAGATCTTACTCGACGAGAATTTATGCTTCTACTACCTCTTCTATTTGTTGCTGTAGTATTTGGTATCTTCCCTAATATTATTCTTGACTCTGTTCATGCTTCAACATCAGGACTACTCTATTCTGCTGCTTAAAAAATAGTAATGACGGTAACTAAATATCTTTTTATAGCCATTTTTATTGGAAATAATATAATTTTCACATGAAACTACTATTATTATTAGTAAAATACCCTCTTTTACTAATATAAGTTCGGAGATGTATTTAATTAATTACGCGACTTCCCCCTTAGCGGAGCGGTCTTTTTTATAAAAATATGCTTTAGCCCACACATTTATGTGTGGCTAAAAATGTTACGGCTCAGTTAATTGAACTATATATATAATAACTATAATTACTATTTTTATTTTTACGTTATCTGCCGCCTTATAAATTTATATGAAATTTCTTCTCTAAAATTTTAGTAGGCTTTTAATTACATTTTATTTAATAACGTTAGTATAAGAATAGTTACCATTTATAATAAAATCTATAAGTACTTTAGTGTAAAGGTGGCACAGCAGACTCATGTCCTGCTAGACCAGTGTTCGAATCCTGGAATGTACTCAATTTGAAAATAAAATTCGTATATTACGATCTTCTATTAAAAAGTAGAATTAAAGCTTGTAAAAATACATCTAATTAATCTTAAAAAAGAGATCTTAGGTTTAATTATACACAATCTAAATAATAGAGTACTATTCTATTTATATCTATTCGTACTACGAAATTGTACTTGTACAATTTCGTAGTCGTATACTATTTTATATAGAGTATTGTATTATCTTCAAATACTATTTTATAGTTTAGTTTATAAACTAAGTATATATAGCAGATAAAACAGTATCTATATCTATAACAAGTTGATATCTATTTTATAACGATGGTATTAAAAAAAAAGCGAAGCTTTTTATAGCTATTTATAAATATTATTATATAAACAAAGTATTTATAAAAGTACATCACTAAGTCAATTAAGCTTTAAATAAATATTTAATTATAAAATAATAACTATAATTTAAGTTTGCATGTGAGGCTTATAATTATAAAATCTACGATTTTATTAGCGAAAATCATTGATTTTCTTTTATTACTACTAAGATTTATACTACATTATTAGGGCCTACTACTTTTTTTACAATTTATTATTCTAGTAGATAAAATCTTCGGATAAATTTATAAGGCCTAAATAAAAAAAAAGAGAATTTTTATACCTATTAATTAAAAATAAAAGGGATGTAAATTAGTAAATATACGACTAAGTATATATTAATTGTTTATAAATTCTATTTAATATAAAATTTACTAGGAAAGGGGGTGTTATATATAATTAAGATTTTTCTACACGAATAGAACTTCGTTTATCAGTAAAGTATAGAGCTCCTGAACCAAACTCATAAACAAATCCAATAGTTAGTACTAGGAAGAAGATAATAAATATCCAGAAAACTACTTGTTTGGTATACATTAACAGACTGCGCTGGCGCTGCGCTGGCGCTGCGCTGGCGCTAGGGTAAACAAGTAGGATTGAACTTCCAGCCGTACTACCATTAGCAAGACACTTACGAATAGAGTTAACACTGGCATATTTATCTGGACCTAGTGTTTTTATGAATTTACTCATTTGAGTAATACTCTCTTTATGATAAGTATTTCCTGTATCTAGATTATATGCAGTAATACTAATTTTTTTGTGTATTAGATGCTAGTAGATTTTCTGGAGTCAGATGTGCTTTAAGCATATTAGCATAGGCAGTACGAGCTTCCTGGACCTGTTTAATAAAATCCTCTGTTGCTAGCGTTGTATTAATGTCCGAAGGCACATTATAAGTAATAGTAAATTTACCATAAACTAGATGATTAGTATTAGCTGTAGCAACACCGATCGACTAATACCTGTTTCACGTTTTAGTTGCGCTGCACTAGGACAAATATAAACTAGTTTACCATTATCATAGATATAAACTGGTGTTGAATTATTTTCTGTAATACTTGCTTTCCCTTTTTCAGTAAGTTAAGCAATAGGAGCAATACCAGCAACTTTAATAGGCCATTAAAAGTAAAAATAGAGTACTGTTCTAGACTTAGTACAAGACTTTGTAGTTTATAATCGTTTAGTGATTCATACCCATTTTTAATAATAGAAATATCTAGTTTAAAATCAGTAAATTTATAAAGTGCTAGATGTTTGAAGAATTTACGAGTACTTGTAGCAATAATACTAGGTTTAAAGTAATAAGCTAGTCGAACAGCAAGATTTATACTACTAGTTGCGGGCTGCGCCCACTCCTGTAATAAGATTAGTAAATACGTAAACACCACAAGTACGTTTTTTAGTATCTAGTTTACTTCGTCCAACTCCTACAACAGCTTGAAAAGCTTTACGAATATCACTAACACTATCAAACAGTGTTACAGTAATAGGTTTAATACTAACTAGTTTATCTAGTTCTTCTTGAGTAATAGGAATAGAATTAGGTGTTTGTTGTACTTCATTAATAATAGAAGCATCAGTAGGATTACCACTAGAAATAGGATGTTGTGCCTTTACGTGTACATTAGTAGTTGGTTGTCCTATATCTTTTTCATATACGTCTGAAAAGTAATTTGAAGAACTCTTTTTATTTACGTATTTTCTTCAGTTACAATCTTAGAGCTAGTACTATAAGAACGTTTTTGGTTAAGTCCAGAAGAGGGGGAGTGGTTTGAGTTAGTAATCTTAGTATTTTGAATTGAAGATCGTTTATCTGTGAAGGCTCCAGTACTAAACTCGTAAACAAATCCAATAGTTAGTACTAGGAAGAAAATGATGAAAATCCAGAATCCATATGTACTTGTTTGGTAAAGATTCATTGCATAAGGATATGTTAGAAGAATGGGGAAGCAGTAGAGAATTTCCATCCTTTATATATTGTTCCCTTAGAGATACATTTACGAATAGTATCCATACTAACATATTTTGTGGGTAAACTGATTCATTTGAGAAATACTTTCTTTATAATAGGTTTTCCCTATTTCAGTGTCGAAGCCATAACACCAATCTTCTGTGAGTTTACTGCTAAACGGTTTTCCGGTGTTAGATGTGATTTAAGTGATTTAGCAGAAATAGATCGAGCTTCTTTAACTAGGTCTACAAATTCCTCTGTAGATAGTAGAACACAAGTAGAAAGAACAGATTGAGTAGGAGCCTGCTGAGTGATAAAGAATTTTCCATAAACAAGACGGTTAGCCGTTGCTAGACTGCTCGAGAGATATCTGTTTCACGTTATAGTTGAGCTGCACTAGAACAAATATAAATAAGAACATCATTCATATAAACATAGATAGGCACAGAGTTAGCTTTAATAATAGTACTTTTCACTTTTTCAGTAATTGGGGTGTGACACCAGCAACTTTCATTGTATTGCTGCCGCCAGAGGGTACTATTAAGAGTAAAAATAGAATATTGTTCCGTACTAGACTTTATAGTTTAGCAATATCTTCTACTGTATAACCACCATTTTTAATAATAGAAATATCTAGTTTAAAATCTGAATATTTGTATAGTGTTAGATGTTAAAAAAAAAGAACGTGAACTAGTGGCTAGAGTGCTAGGTTTAAAATAATGAGCTAGTAGAACAGAGAGACTCATACTGCTACCAACTAGTTGATCATTTGTGATTAGGTTAGTGAATACGTAAACACCACAAACACATTTATTAGATTCAAGTTTACTTCGTCCAACACCTACAATAGCTTGAAATGCTTTTCGGATTTCACTAATGCTGTCAGAAAGAAAAATTGTACTGGGTGAAATACTAGTTAGTTTGTCTAGTTCTTCCTGAGTAATAAGAATAGAATGAGGAGCTTTTTGCACCTCATTGATAGTAGTGTGATCAGTAAGGTTACCACTCTGAATATGACGTTGTGCTTTTAGGTGCACGTTCTCAGTAGGTTGTCCCAGATCCTTTTCGTAGGCGTGGATTTCTTCTTTTTTTTCTACCTCATGATTCTCAGTTTCATTTTTACTATTTTTTTTGAACTGGTAGAATAAGATCGTTTTTGATTTGTAAAGGGGGAAGTATTAGACTTAACAACATCAACATTGTTAATTGAAGATCGTTTATCTGTAAAGTATAGAGCTCCAGTTCCAAACTCATAAATGAAACCGACAGTAAGTACTAGGAAAAAGATAACAAAGATCCAGAATCCATAACCACTTGTCTGGTAAAGATTTACCGCAAATGGGTAAGTCATTAGGAGTTCGATATCAAATACTAGGAATAGAATACCAACTAGATAGAACTGGATAGAAAATGGATTACGTGTTTGACCATACACTGGCGAGAAGCCACATTCGTATGGTGTTACTTTTTCTGAATCAGGTCGGTGTACAGCTAGTAGAAGGTTAGTGAATAGTAGAATAATAGTTAGGATTGGAATAAAAATAAAAAAGAGTGTAATTGTGTTCATTAGTAATAGAATAGAGATAGAGCTAGAATATGACAGCTATTTAGTAGGATTGATGGTTGAAGTACAAATAGTACAATAATCATAGTTAGACTTGAGATTAGTAGACTATGTACATTAGTAATTGTAGGAGTAGTAATAGTATTAGATGAATTAACAGTATTATCTGTATATACTAGATCAATTTGAGGCGCAACATGCGGACTATCAAAGTAGATAACTCGAATAATTTTTAGGTAGTAAGATGCACTAATAACACTTACTAGGATTGCAATAATAGATAGGAAATAGTAACCACCATGAGTACTTGAGTATAGAACCATTTGTTTTGCAAAAAATCCAATTAGTGGTGGAATACCCGCCATAGAGAATAGACAAAGAGCTAGACTTAGTCCTAGTAGAGGATTTTCTTTAAATTGACCTTTAAGTTGATCAATAAATTGAATATCTGTACTATTTACTGATTGTTTATTAACAGCTCGATTTGATAGTAGATATGATTTACTTATACTCATAATGTATCCAAATGCAAGAAGAATTAGGAATGTATTCACATTTGTAAGTGAGTATTGAATTAGATAGAATAGGAATGATTCAATTGATTCTTCAGTATTAATAGCTAGAGCTAGTAGTAGGAATCCAATATGACTAATAGTACTATATGCTAGAAGTCGTTTAATTCGATATTGGCTTAGTCCTACAATTGTACCAATAATTAGACTAAGAACACTAGCAATAAGTAGTATATTTTTCCAAATATTAATAGATGTATCATCACCTAGAAGAAGACTTAGTGATTCAAAACTACCTTCTAGTCCTGATTGTAGTTCTAGAAGGAATACAAAAATGGAAATTTTAGGCATTGTTGTTAGCCAAGATGTTACAATAGTTGGTACACCGTCATATACATCTGGTCCCCAATTATGTAGTGGAGCAGCAGCTACTTTAAATAGGAATCCAATACCAATTAGAAGTAGTCCACATGTAACACCACCGCTATAAGCAGCACTATAAGCTATAGAATCAGACCCTGTTACTTGTACTAGAGTATAAATACTTTCAAATTGTGTTAGACCTGTATAACTATAAATTAGTGCAGTACCTAGTAGAATTAGAGCTGATGATAGACCTCCTAGTAGAAAGTATTTAAGACCAGCACTTGTTGCTGATTCAGAATCTCGGTAAAGTGTTGCAAGAATATAAACAGCAAAACTTTGTAGTTCAATACTTAGATACATACTTACTAGATCTGAACTACTTAGTAGTAGTGTAGCACCCATTGATGTAAAAAGAATCATTAGTGAATATTCACTAATTGTTGGTACTACTGTTGTACTTGATCGTACAATTGTTTTATCTGTAACTGGCCCCCAACCTAGTAGGATTAGAGCACCCGTAAATAGTAGAAATCCTTCAATAGCTACTGATACTGTAGTTATATGAAATAGTCCACTGTAGATACCTACTCCGGAAGCTAGTGACTCAATATGTAGACCATTAAAAGCCAGTAGAGCAGAATAGATTAGAACTACAGATGTAATTCGGTTAAATAGACTAGGGGTAATTCGGTAGGAGAAAACAGGAATGGCTACTAGTAGTGAAATTAGACCAATTGAAAGCATTACTAATTTCTATAAAAATTCGCGCATAAATAAGGAACATTTTTAATAAAAAGTATACATAGAAATTTCACTGATTATTAATCGTAGTATAAAATTATAAATAGATGTTTATAATTAAATCGAAGATCTCTTTTTTTAGATTAAGAAAAAGTAGATAGTACAGAGTATTATTTTAATTTAATCTATATATATTATACTAGTATTCGGAATCGAACCGAAAATGTGAGAGTGGAAGTCCCAAGTTTTACCATTAAACTACACTAGCTTTATTCATTCAATTAAAATTAGAAATTGAATGAATAAACAGTATCTCAATTTCTAAAAAAATAATTTAATTTTTTAAGACAATACTATAGTTTATATTCCTATATAAATAGGTGTGTCTCAAGAATATTTCAAGTTTTAAAGAGTATCCTGCCTCTTCAATTTAGTAGTACAAATAAACTATTTATAGAACTAAACAAGAAAAAAGATTGGTGCTACACCTTTCTATCTAATATATTTGTAGTACATGTTTATGTAGATGAATTTTTAATAGGAAAACATTATGAAAAAAAGATTCTTATTTATAAAAATGGGTCAAAAACTTTATTAATAGTCTTTTAAAAAGGATAGAAAAAGGGGAAGTATTGTTTAAAAGGATTAATAGATATTCAGTGTAGATTCATATACTATATCAGTCTATCTATACTGATCGTTGACAGATCCAAACTTTTACTGTAAAAGCACCTAGTTCATTTTTAGTTGTAAATTTACTGTAATCAATAATTTGTGTTGCATTGTTTGAACTACGTTGGAAAGAACCAATTACATAAGATTTCACGGTAATACGTGGGATTACTCTTTCTGTAACTAGTCGTCCTGAAACTTGTACTTTAATACCACTAATATGTGCAGGTAGATTTGTTTTATGTAGACTAGGTTTAGTTAGAATAGCTTCTCGGAAATTTAGAAAAGTGTTACTTGAAGCATTATGGGCAATATATTGACTTAGAATATAACTATTTAGATATGGGTAGTATAGTCGGGTAGCGATAATATTTACTTCTTTTTGATATACTTGAGCAAGTGTAGTACTTAGATCTGAAAAGTTTTTTCGGAAGGTTGTATTTTCATTATTTTGTACATGTGTTTGCTTTCTATTTTTAGAAGCAGTATAATAAAAGAATTGAATAGTAACTTTACTATTAGTGTGACTAAAGTTTGGTTTACTAATGAAAAAGTAAGAAGTAGATACATTATTACTATCTGATGTAGTGTTTGTAGTAATATCCTTTTTTGTTATTTTATTTACTGTACCAAAATAAGCATTAATGATAGAAATTGCATTATTATTTAGTGATGTATTTCCAGATAGATTCGAACTTAGTCCTGGAGATTGTTTACTAAATGAATGCGCTGGCGCGACACCATAATTATTCATTTGAATTTGTGGTTGTTGTTGGTGTCCACTATTTTTTAGATAAACACTAGGAATTGTTGGCATAATAATATTCATTTTGTTATAAAAATGCGCTATAAGCGCGAGTAAAGAAATGCTATGTATAAAATGATTTGATATTAATTCAATTAACTATTTCACTTTATAAGCCCAACATTTTTCTGGCGCTAAATTGAAAAGTTTTCAATTTAGTATACTTTCTGTAAAATTAAATACTATAGAAAATACAGCGAAATCTATTAAATATAATAAATAGAAAAATGGGTACAATTACCAGAAAGGAGAAAGTATTTTATTTATTTTATTACAGTGTTACTCTACCATTTTATTAAACTAGTACAATACTATACATGTACTAGTAATACTATTTTAGGAGTAGACACTATAATTACGCTATAGATACTATTCTTACGATTTTACTGTTAAGTACAAAATTATATAATAAAAAGAAGGCACTAGAAAGAATCGAACTTTCGTTAAACGTATTAACAGTACGCCACATTACCACTATGTTATAGTACCTATATTATAACGTTTTTAAATCGCATACATTATAAACTCTTTGGCCCGTAGGGCAACAGATAAGTGCTAATAGATTTCTATTTTTCTTTTTTATTCACTCATATTAGTACAAACAGTTTTATAGAGTTATTTTATATACTCTATTCTATTTAGTAATACTATATATTTATTATAAATCAGTTATAAAATCTTCGATTTGATTTTATTAGCTGAGACTTGAACTCAGTACTATTTTATAAGTAACATTATACTAATATAGATACGGAGAAAAGTAAATAAATCATGATTGCCATCAATAAAATCAAAGTAATATCCTAGATAAGGTTTATCACTTATATGTTTAATTCGTTCTGATTTTGCTTTAGGAAGAATATGTTTAAGTACATAATATTTACTAGGATAAATTTCACTTCGAACATTAGTAATAGCATCAATAAGTACAACTCGCTTGCTAGGAGCTCGATTCGTTTTAGTTTTAGAAAGTTGTTTCATAAATCCTTGAAAATTTTCTTCTGTCATAATATCTTCTTTGCTATTTTCAATAGGAATTTCTGATAGAAAAATGGTATTACGATACATACCACCACGACTAATCACTTGAGCAACCCATTTATAATAATGACCAAGAATACTAGCTAATGCATTATGACTAGAACAAATTTGAATAAGAGTATATTCTGAAGGCGTTGTCGCGGCTACTAGATAAACGTATACTTTTTTACCAAATAGAACTTTAAGCATTTCACCCACTTTAGGATCTTGGTAAAATTCTTGATTAGAAGCAACTAGTACTTTATTAACATGTGGACTATAACTGAAAAAAAGATATTGCTCTAGAACTAGTAGAAATAGGTCAATACTAATAGAATTTTCTTCTAGATATTTTTGAGTTTTATCATTCATAATCCATAGTGTTACACGACCGCATCAGTAGTTATAATATTAGTTAGAAAGTCTTTAGTAGTTTTTACCTTACCACGTACATGTTGTGCAACACGATTTCCAATATGTACTGACTGACCAATATAAGCAAAGCAGTAGGATCTTCAACAGTACCTAGACCATAACAACCTATAGCTCCTACCTTTTTAGAAGTAGAACCTGCAACAGCAAAGAATTCTGTAACATGTTTACTATGTGGAATTGGTAGATAAAGAGTTTTCTTGTTGTTATCAATTTCTTGACACAGAACTAGTAGATCTCCAAGAATTTTATCAGATGAAATTAAATTCGCCCTTCTAGTGAAAGTACCTTATTAATATTTTCTACTGTTTATTTTGATCATTTTTAAAAATTAAATTAAATTAAATTTCTTTAGCAATACAGTCTCGTTGATACAGATCCTTAATGAATTCTTTAGAAAGTCCTTTATTACTACTTTTAGTTTGTTCCATGTTAGTACTAGTTAGCATAACCTAAGTTTTTTTCATTAAGTTGAATTACTTATTTACGCCAGTATGCCTATAATAAAATTAAATTCTACTTTCATTACGGTAAACGGTGAACAGATGTTGAAGACCCTTTGAAAAGGGTGGTTTCAATTATAACAGGAAAGATTCGAACTTTCTTACTATTTATTATAGTAATATTATACCAAAAAATAGACTGTTATTTTATTGATAGGGGATACTATTTTATCCCCACTAACAAGTATGATTAGATAGATTAGTACTAAAAGTAGTTCTATTTTCTAAGACTTCTTTAAAAGAAGTTCACTATAAGATCTGTACTTCAGACTGGAAAGACTTGAACTTTCGACTATCACTCCCAAAGTGATCGCCCTGAACCATTAGGCCATCAGTCTGTATGTCAATAAAATAGAATTTAGCGTTCACGTGCTTTTTTAATTCATTAATTTACTAGCGAGCTAGTTTACTATTGTTATACCTATACATAACTAGTAATAAAGTAAAGATATTTTACTTTATTAGCACTATAGGTTTTATATATGAGTGTGTATTACAAAATCTCCGATTTTTGTAGCTAGAAATAATAAAATAAAATGTTTTATTCTGTTGCAGCTATTAATATAAAATACTATAAAATAGTAGACAATGTTTTATGATTAAGTAAATCAATAAATTAGTAGTGCTAAACTAAATATATTACTATACGTACATTTGCACCCTATTAATTAAGAAGTAGTCTTCTTCTTATTTCTTGTAATCTAATAAGGTGTGCTTCGTGCTTAAGATGCTTTCAGCGCTTATCTGTCATGATTGTGGCTACCCTACGGTGCTATGTCTAAATATAGATTTAACAATAGGTACACCATGGAATCATCCCCAGCGGTCCTTTCGTACTAACCGGAGGTCCTTAATTGATTACTTTTTCCTTCAGAAGATAGGGACCATACTGACTCCTAATACACAAATAATACACAAATACCCTAATTATAGAATATTTATGGTATGGTCTATTGAGTGTTATAGTAATATTATGAAATATTACATCTAATTATTTCTAATTAGTTCGGACTATATCTTATCTTATTTATTAAGATGGAAACACATAGTCTCTGAGGATCCTACTTATTAATATACTTAACTTTGGTTTCCTGCTGATTGCCTAATCTCTTAGATTCTAACTGAATATTATCTAGTACTAAGAGCTATAAAGGTGTTCCAGCATACAGTTTCCTTACGACGCGAGTCTTATATTTTGTTTATTTAGCAGGGGATTATAGTTTATAGTTACTAAATAGTTGGTAAGCTTGATTCTATTTACGAACTCGTTTTAGGTGAGTACGACTAATATTCTATTTCAGTTCACATTCTTTAACACTTTTCTCATAGCTAATAAGTTCTTTAGTGTTGGCATCATAAACCCAAATACCACGAGATCGGTTATCTGGAAGTTCTGTGTTACCAGTTACAGAATTTAGAATAAAACCATCTGTAAGAGGTTCATCTGTAAAGTAAAATTTATGTGCCACCCAAATTATTTTATTATCATAATGTCCTTTTAGAGTATCATACTGAATTGAATAGTGTTTATTATTAGCACTAGTGATTCCAATTCGACTAGTTTCCTTAAGTCCAAATAGAATCTTTTCAGTATTAGGAATAATAGCATTATCACTATCAATTTCATATTGATAAAACATAGTGCTGATTTTCATTCGATCCTCTTCAGACATCATACTTCCACTATTACTTGATACCATGAGACTACGATTTAGTGTAGGATTAAGCATCATCCATAGCTGTTCCCAGTTTTGAATGATTGATTTATCAAGTTTGTTAGAAACTTCTAGTTGAGGGATTAGTAGTGTGAAATTATCAATTCCATAAGTAGAAATAGCAAATACTAGATCTTTACTTACTTTTGTACTATTACCTTCTAGACTAGCTTTAATACGTCCTGGCATGAAGTAATCTGTTAGTCGACCTTTATTAGTAAAGAATCGAAGAGCAGAACCTACATAAAACATACCAGTACTTTTACACCAAAGCACATAAACACCACCTTTATTACTAAGTTCAAATTGAGCTTTAGCTTTATCTGTATTTAGATTATAAATAAGAATATTTTTAGATAGTGAATAACGTTCTTGGATATCTTTAATTCGTTGAACTAGAGATTTTAGAAAAATAGGATATTTAGTAATAGTTGTAATTGGAATAAAGAAGTTAGAAGAATTGAAATGAATTCGCTTCATAATTTTGATTAGTGCTGTTGTCATTACGTAAATTGAAAGGTATTTACTATATTTGCTGCTGCTAAATAAACTTTTTGAATTAACCTAATGCATTATAGTTGGGAAATCAATAATTTAAATTTCACGTCGTATTGAACCCAACTCGCGTACCTCTTTAATCAGCGAACAGCTGAACCCTTCCAAGCTACTACACCTGGAGGATGAGATGAGTCGACCATTTTCCTCTCCATTACTATTAGAATGAATGGGAATCTAATATAAAGGGGATATTTATCCCCAGATGAAGAGTGTAAGTTGTTTATACTTACGCCATTAGTCACCTAATGGATTAGACTATATCATCAATTATACTACAGTTTACGTGGTAGTTTGTATTGCATAGTTGGAATAAGATGTGGCTTAATAAGATCATGTAGCTTATTAGCATCACTAGTAGTAAATTGTACTACAAACTTATTCTTATGCTTTACTACTTTACTCTTAAACCCAAATTTAAGGTTTAGTTCCTCGCTAATCATTTTATTCTCGTCATGACTAAATCCTTGAGTGTGTAGAGTAAGTACTCGCCCTGGAGACTTCCATCTCCTATTACCCAGTATGCTAGACCAACTTCATCTAGATGATTAAGAATTGTACCGATAGTCTTCTTAATAATACCATTTGAAGTATCATAGAATAGATCTCAAATAATAGAGAAAGATTTATGACTAAATGTCTTAAACTAGTAACTCTTCACTTCACCTTGTTTAGCTCCGTGAATATGTTTACGAATTCCAGGTTCAGTCATAAAGCAATATTCTTTACACTCTTGGAATAGATGAAATAGAAACTCTTTCTGATCAGCTCCTTGTTCAAACTTAACTAGAGCTTCATGGCTAACACGATACATTGTAGCATCACTTAGAACCATACCTAGAATTAGTTGAAATAGTTTAGAGTCGGGAGATTGCCAATATTTAGAATTGAAATGATAACCGTTTCGAGTATTAGTAATCTTCTTCATTATTTCAATTGTATGAGAAGTACGTCAGTATGCCTATGCAATATTGCATGGTAAACACCAACTGGTGAACAGATGCTGGAGATCTCTAAGATGTTTCCAGTTCCTATATTAACTTAATAAAAATACAATTAAAATAAGGTATAATTGTCGGGCGCTCGTGGAAGGATTATTGTTGGTATAACTCACCTTCTAGTCGTTGAACCTTTCTACTACAATTTAGTTATACTAAAATACCTTAGTAGACTTGGCTGCGGATTGTCTCACTATTGAGTTAGATAATGAGAGTTTCCCGCAATTCACCCGATTTAACCTCGACTGTGACTCTTTTATTTAATCGAGGTGTCAAACCGTTTGGACAATATGAACTCTCGCAAACGATAAACCTGTTCATTATTCATTACCAATAGCACATTTAATACTATTTTTCTATATATCACTATATAGTTTAGACTATGTCATCATTTAATTACTAACATAAGACTAACTCTGTTGAAATCAGAGCTTGGTGGTTTGTCCATTTTTCCTGGAAAGAATAAGAAAAGGGGAAGCCAATCAATAAATTATTGTATCCGAAATTTATGTTTCATACTATCATAGATATATTCTCCAGTTATTTCGAGAAATCGTTGATATTGACTAGCAGGAATAGTAATAACAGGCTTTGATTTATTTACGCCCCCGTGAATTTAGAGCTTCATAAAGTTTAGTTACTTCAAAATGACTAAAACCTTGTGTATGGAATTGAAGACCATATGAATGGCTACCCCACCATCATCCATGAACCAACAAGCTAGTGTTCGAGGGCTAATGTGTTCATATAGTTTATCATTAAGCACTTTTTTACCATCTTGTAGAAATAGATCTCCTAGATAATCTAGATCTGGGTGTACAATAGTTTGAAAGCACCATGTGATATTTTCATTTCCACTACTATTGATACGCGGTGGCGTAATAACATAAGCTTTGAATTGTTCGAAAACATCCTGTGCATATTCCTTATTAGCCCATTCAAATTTCATCAGATGTCCATTCCCGCTTTTAGCCTGTTCAATTCGGGGATCTCCGAGAAGATGTCCCTTTCTTTTTGAGATTCAGAAAATCCTGTGAGCGTTTCTTTATATCTTTTAAAATAATTTAATTTGAATTGGGGCTAAGTGTTTTCCCTTGTTTAGCTAGTTCCTCCTTAATAGAAACTAGCATTTCTCGTGTAAGTTTTGTATTGTTCATTGTATATTCTATTTATTTTATTTCTCGTAGTCTGTCTGTATTAGTACTGTTAAATGTCGGGCGCTCGTGTCCGGATTATTGTTAGTGCAACTCACCGATTAGTCGTTGAACTTTCTTAAACCACTATCTGTAAATACAGATATACACTGATTTAAGCTTAGCTGCAAATTGTCTTATCTAAAGATAAGATGTCCTTGCAATTCACCCGATTTTGTATCTACTTACTTTTATGTTATAACGGTTATAAATCTATAATATAGATTTAGTAGCTATTTCAATAATTAACATAAATAATAAATAGATAGGGACAACAGTTTATCCCTAGCGTAACTTTTATTTCTTGAGCGATGACCATTCCATTATGAATCACCGGATCACTATATCCTACTTGCGTATCTGATCGACTTATCAGTCTTTCAGTCAAGCATGCTTATACTATTACGCTTTAATAAACTTTACATAGTTCATTGGTTTCTGACCAATATATGCATACCTTTGAAGGCCTCTGATACTTTATTAGAGGCTACCGTCCCAGTCAAACTGACCACCTGATATTTTTCCACGCCATGAAATTTATAGTTCTTTATATACAGTCTATATTTATTACTAAATATTTCAATTACTATTTCTATTAAAGGGCTGTATTAAAAATGGAATAGAGGAAAATATTTTCCTCTATTCTCTTTATAGAGAGAAAACTCTATAAACCTAATAGAATGCGCTGGCGCTATATCTATACAATTTAGAGAGAAATAACTAGAAAATTATAGCTATTTCTCATAAAGAACCAGTCCATAACTCAGCATTAGGTAAGTCTTTTCTTTAGATTAGTCAAGGTATTTCACTGACGCAGAAAAAGATCTACTCCCTTGTATACTACACCTAGCTATAGAAAAAAACAATATCAAGTTACAGTAAAGCTGCATAGGGTCTGTTGAGATAGGTCGGATTCTCACGAATCTTTCCCCCTCCAAGAACTGTACGTGCGACTTTCATCGCATACAGCTCAAACATTTCAATTAATCAAAACTTATTTTCTGAGGGCTCCCATATATTATTTAATAGTAATTATTTACGATAACGATTCATCGTTGATTTCACTTTCTCCATCGCTTCACGTCCGCGCAAAAGCGCTCTGTTTTATGTAGACCTTCGTTCTTCATATCAATAAGTTTTTTCCAGTCTAGATAATCTAGTTGTTTTTGTGTTTTTAGCGGATAGTCATCCGCAGTTATTTTTCCTTCATTGTTAGTAACATATCGACTAATAGATCGACTATCAAGAGTTTCTGACCGTGTCAAACTTAGGGGATTCTAGAAAACTTTACTTTTAATTGCTTCTAGAATAACCACATCATGATTACTTTGAGCAGTGTTGGATTAGCTGCAATGTAATGACTATTCCGACTAATTTGATGAGCTAGCCGGAATTGAAATGATCCTTCCCCATCAATAAAACCTTGTACCTAATTAGGATGTAGCTTAATGATATCACGAAGATCATTCAGATGGTCGAGCATTATTCATACTTTCCTTAATATCAAATAGAAGTTATTTACCGCTACTTATTTGTGAGTAGATCCACAGCTTTACTCCAATCTTTATAATCAAGAGCTTTACTTGTTTGTAGTGGATATTCTTGAAAGTGAGGAAGAATACGTTCACGAATTGATACTAGATCTTGTACTTGATATTTTAGAGTTCCTGTACTATCGATATGTACGTTTTAAAATAGTCTACTAGATCATATAGTACCTCTTCACTGCTAGCTAGTTGTGTCACTTTGTATTGAAGACCGTTTGTCGGTGGCTGTAGTTGTTGTGTTGATGCTAAAACAACCTTCGGCATCTGTAAATCCTGTTACATACCAAGTTTAGAAAGATTACTGATTTTGAGAGAATACTACGAGAATAGTCTAGTAGTGGTTGTTCAAGTTGTGTATCTTGTACGAAATCTTTTTCGTAAAGACTAGAATCATAAGTGGTCTTTATATTCATTTCTGAAAATTGATCACTTATAGTGATGAAAGCATCAATAAAATTAATAAAAAATTGTAACTGCAAATTAAAAATAAAATTATGCTAATACTATTACTTTCGAGCTCTATCGTAGATTAGGGTCTCAGCCTGTTACTGCAACTCGATATTCTTGAATATTTTAGTTATTAACTATACGGGTACTCTACGATATAATAGTATATTGTGTAACATAATCCTTGATATAGGGATATCAGTATAGATTTTTATACTAATTCCACAATGAAACTAGTGAAAATAAGTTTGTAAAACAGTAAGGGATCTTTACATTGATTATAAAATGCCTGCTCTAAGTCTGCATCCTTTCGGATTAGCCGCGCTTACGCTATAAAATTTACTAGTAAATTTATGCGCGGGCGCTAGGCTTATATTTACCATTATAGTAAATCATTCGCTTTTTAGAACATCCTTTACCCACTAGTAGTTATTTTACTTTACAGTAAAACCTCTATTAATAAATAATAGTTACTATTGGGCTTACCAAGTTTCTATTATAGCACTTTAATGTTATCCTTAGAACCCCACTATACGTAGGTTGAAATTAGATCCATAAAGTAAAGTACGGGAACACTTTACTACATTCAACAATCGATTATTTTAAAGAAGAATCGTCAGTTCTACGCTTCTAACGTGAATTCACTTATGTTGTTCATAGATAACTAGCTCACCATCTATTCAAATATGATTGATAGATGGATTTAGGTGGGCTTCACACTAAAATATTACTACTCTAGCATGCCACTTGAGCTCAGATAATGGATTATCAGGAGGGTTTTCACCTCATTGCTATAATAGACTTCTTGTCGCACTCCCGTCTAACTGAAGGTAAACCGCATCTGCACGGCTAATTCAATTTCACTGAGATGCTTGTGGAGACAGTAGGGCCACGTTACCTCATTCATGCAGGACCACATTTAATGGCCAAGGAATTTCGCTACTTTCAGATCCTTATAGTTAAGACCGCCATTCACCATGGCATCAGTTAGTGACATTATTTACTAGAAACTAGTAAATAGATCACCTTCTTTACACGACATGGCATTGGGCAGAGTTTACAACTTATACAAGTACTATTCGTCTTAGCAAGTTGCTGTGTTTTTGGTAAACAGTCGCAGCCCTCGATTTTGTGACACTCAGAATTTAAATAGAATTATTTATTCTGGTTACCCTTATCGTCTAACTTACGGGCACAATTTGCCGAGTTCCTTCACAAGCATTATCTCTACGCCTTAGTATTCTCTACCTACGAACCTGTGTCGGTTTAGGGTACGGATTCACTATAAAATAGTGACACTTAGTTTTCTCGATCTAACCCTTTCTCTGCAAATTTTCATACAGATAAGTAGTTATTATATATAGATAGTTCAGTGTAATTAGAATTATTCTCATCAGATATAGACATTCGCCTATAACCCTTAGAGTCCGTATAACTCATAGCAGATTAACTTCTCCATGAAACCCTCTCGTATTCGGCGAGGAGTGTTTTAACTCCTTTCTACGTTACTCATGTCAGCATTTTCTCTTCAGTACTGTCCAGTAAATGAAACATTTTCCTTCAATCAGATACTGAGTGTTCTGCTACCCTTACTTATAATAAATAAAAATAGATTATAAATAGTCACGGTGTAGGTATATTGTCTAAGACCTGTTAATTTTAGACGCTTCTCTCCTCAAACAATAAAAATTAATTTTTATTCTTTTTTTAATTTTTATTCTTTTTTTAATTTTTATTCTTTTTT
>ENA-UOVY01000121-UOVY01000121.1-plant-metagenome-genome-assembly--contig:-NODE-121-length-48153-cov-615.395630_pt1 | contig 48153 bp, 31 predicted proteins | sample MGYA00249840_ERZ761561 | MGnify/ENA primary metagenome ERZ761561 (study PRJEB28882, sample SAMN05720143) | plant metagenome | isolation source: Guanajuato, Mexico | place: Mexico:Guanajuato, Mexico...
TTGCCGCTGCCGCTGCCGGACACAAGCAAACTCTATTGAATTATTTCACTTCCAAGCGAGCCAGCCAACTCGACATGGAGCCTTAATTGATTAGGCCCATTCAAAGCGGACTGGCTCAATATTTTTTGATTAATTCCAAGCCTCGCGAGCAAAAGGAAAGAGCAAAGCGGCCAACACGAAGCTCAATGAGCGCTAATGGCGCTCGAGCGGCAACAGGTTGCTATTAGCATTTTAAATTATGGCCATTAGCTTGTCGTTTTGGTTTCAGTTTTTCGCTCGCCCAGGTGAGCGCCGAGTTTGCGAGCAGCGAGGAGGTTGCGCGCACGCGCGCGCGGCCAGATGGAGGGCCGATCCTGCTGCCTGATGAGATTCAATTAGCCGCCAGTTTGAGTGCGCTGCTAATTAATGCTGGCTGGCAAGCGAGCGAGCGAGCGGCCGAGCAAGAGTTTGCGCTGCGGCCACAGGAAGGGCTGATTGATTGGTTTGCTCATTTGATTTGCTTTGGCCGCTCCAAGGGCGAGCTTGCGGTCGCAGGTATGAGGAGGAGGAGGCGGAGGAGGCGGAATGGGCGAGCGCGCTCAATCTTGATGGGGCCAATTAAGCGAGGCTTGCAGGTGAGCTGAGCCGAGGGCTTCTGAGTGCAAGAATGCGAGCGCAACAAAGAGGCTGGCATCAGCGAGTGGGCCAGAGGAGCCCTAATTGAGTCCTAATTGAGCGGCGCCAGACTTGGCCATTGATGAAAAATTTCATTCAACTTGCTCGATAGATGGGGCGGCCAGATTGGCGGCGCGCGACGGCCAATTAGCCGCTCGGCCGGGCGACAGGTGGGCCGCTCGGCGGCGGCGGCGGCGGCGGCGGCCAATTATAGGCGCTTGCGCAAGTGCGGCCACTCGAGCGCAAGTGGCAACTCCAACTCGAGCGGCCGCACTCAAAGGGCGCCGGCAGGAAATGATTTACATTCGGCGGGCATAATCTGATCATCCTCGGCGCCGGAAGGAATTCGGCGGCCGCAGGTGAGAGCGGCGGCGGCGGCGGCGGCGGCCACTTTGGCGGCCAAATTGCGGCCGCCAATTGAATTTGAAGCGCAAGTTGTGTGAGTGAACAGAGAAATGGGCCGCCGATTTTTGAATGGACGAGGAGGAGCTGCGAGTTGGCCGTCCAATTGGGCGCCGGCCAGCCGAGTGTTCCATTGACACAGGTTGAAATCAATTTGGGCGCTCAGCGTGCGCTTGGAGCGCCGCTTCCAGGTGAGGCAAAGCTGTTGCCGCCGCCGCCGCCGCCGCCGCCGCCGCCGCTGCGAGGGCAAAGCGGGCGCCGCTCTAATTCGATTCCAGTTTGGGCAAATAAATCACGGGCTGAGCGGGCGGGGCCGACAGGTGGAGCTCGGGGTGCGCAGGTTGCGTGTTCGGGCGGCCGCCGCTGCTGCCGGCCGCCCGAACAGAGCGGAGCGGAGCGGAGCAGAATGGATGGCGTTTGGTGCGGGCTTAGCGCACGCTAGCCGGCCGCCCAATTAGCGCCCTCGCCGCTCTCGTGACTCGCCTATAGGGCGCAGGTGTGCCCGCCGCATCCGGCGCCAGCTGCCGTCGCTGCTGCCGTCGCCGCCGCCGCCGCCGCTATAGGTCGCGCGCGCAGCCGCAAGAGCAAACAAACAAGCGAGCGGCGACACACGAAAGGCAATTATCTCGCCACCTAAGTCTTGCCGACTGGCCGCCCTTTGTTTAAGGACACTCGAGCGCACAATTGAATGGGCCCGCTGCGCCTTGATCGATCGCACCTGCTCCCGAAAGGCCGCTGGCCGCGCAACAATTGGCCCTAATGGCCAAATTGCAAGCGCCCACTCGAGCTTGCGGCCGCCCAGCTGATTGATTAACTTGTTTATCCTGGCCCAGTGCGCGCAAGAGAGAGAGAGAGAGGAGGATACTCGCTGGCGGCAGCGGCCGCCGCTAAGAGCTTGCGGCCTCGTTGACAGAGGCGGCCGCGCAGAGACAGGCGCTCCGAGTGGAGGCATTGTTTTGGTTCTCGGCGCTGAATCACGAACGCGGCCGCAGCCCTATTGAGGTCAGCCAGGGCGGCCCTCTTTGGCTGCGAGCGCGGAGGTTGCGAGTTCATTCAACTAGCTGGCCGCCGACAAATCATTTGCTTGGCCGCCGCCGCCGCCGACGGAAGAGACTGGCCGAGCGCGTAATTGCCACTTTCGCGTTTGTCCCCTCCAGTTTGAGTCGGAGTTTTACCTGGAGTTGGAGTTTCGCGCTGAGGCTTGGCCACAGGTAGAGTTGAAGACTGGGCGGCCGCCAACAAGCTGGCGCCTCGACGCGAAATGGGCCGCCAATCAGGCGGACAAACAAGAGGCGGCCGCCGGTGCCGCCCAGCCGAGTATTGCACCGCTTATAGATTTGGCCGCTGCCAAATTGAATCTCGCCTCCCGACTTTGGCCGCGTGTGTGGCTTTGCAGCGCGCCGGCCATCATGATTGAGCCGTCGGCAAACTTAATGAGCACTCTCAGGCCGCCGAGGCTCCATTGGCGGGCCGGCGGCTGCTGCGGGCGGGCTGGCCGGCGGACAGCGCGCACTTGCTGGGCGTGGCGCCACCGCCGCCGCAAATGATAGCCGAGCGCGACAGTTTGCGCGCCAGAAGTGAGACGTCACAGGCAGGTAAGCGCAAACTGGGCCCATAATGAGAGAGCGCCGAGGGCAAGCAAAAAGCGCCCCAAAGCGAGCGCAAACTCGAGCGGCCAGCCAGCAAGAAAACAAACACACAAACAAACAAGCCGCTGACAGCTCAACTCGAGCGCCGCTAATGATCTTGGCCAGGCTAGCCGCTTTTGCGCTCAGGCGCTCATTTGCGCGCTCTGCCGCTTGAACCAGAACCAAAACTTACCTGGTGAACACGTCCGGATAGTGCGAATTTGCAAAGGCTTGCTCGAGCTCAACAAGCTGCGCATTGGTGAAGGTGGTTCGGTAGCGGCGCTGCTTCCGGCGCGGGTAGTGGTCCAGGCCGGCGGACATTTGGGCCGTGCTGCTGTTGTACTGGGCGAAGTGGCTTCCGTGGCCGGTCTGGTGGTGTTGGTGCTGGTGTTGGTGTTGGTGGCCGCCGTGGTAAAGCGGCGACGGAATCACCACCGACGAGGCCTGGCTGGCCGCCATTTGGGTGCCGCCAACTGCGCCGCCCGAGTTCATCTCCTATATCCGCTCGCCACTTGCACAGCAAACAAACAAACAAACAAACTCTCCTCTCCTCTCCTCTCCTCTCCTCTCCTCTCCTCTCTTCTCCTCCACTCAGGCGGCTTGAGTCTTGATTTGATTTTGAATTCTTAATTTCATCATCTTCCCTTTGAAATGGTTGTGCTCCAAGTTTCTGGTCCGCGCGCCAACGGAGAGCCTCTGCGGCTTTGCTCGCTTTCGGCCGTGTGTGTGTGTGCGCGCGCGCGCGCATGCGCCCAGGCCAACGGCGCCGCACTCCTAATGCAATTTGCCAAGACATCGGCCCCTCGAGCGCATGCGCCGCCCATACGAGCAGGCGCAATTATCTACTCGTCTCTCGGCGGCCAAACAGCGGCAGCAGCAACAACAACAACAACATGCAGCTCCCGAATACCTGGCCGCTCTTGCGCCAGGTGAAGGGGCTTGAGGTTTTTATGGCTAAATCGAATAGAATTGGAGCGGAGGGCCACATTAGGGGGGCTCAGCTTAGCATATAATGACACTCCGGCCATCGGTTCAATTTTGCGACAAAATTCGATCTAACGCAGCTGAATTTCGGCCACCAGCGCCACCATCTCGCTCGGATTTGCTCAATTGGCGCCAATATGAACGCAAAGTTGTTTGTCTTTGTCGGTGCCGTTGGAATTGGATTTTGAGTTTGAATTGGGATCGAGATTTGGGCTGGAATCAGAATGGGAATTGGAATTGTAATTGGAATTGGAGCTGACGGAATCCAGCAAAGGTTGGCCTAAAATTGGCCAAACTGTTCGCCGGACGCGCAATTGGCCGCCCATTGTGTCCAGCAGCCACCGGCCAACAGGTTTGCAATGCGAGATTTTGCAATTGCGTGCCGATTGGTCGGCCGAGTGAACAAGTGGAGGTTCCGCTGCTCCCGCTGCAGCTATCGCAAAGTGGAGCTCTAAATAAGCCAGATTGTCGCCATGCTCGAGGGAGGCGCAACAATTGGGCCAGCCGCTTGAGCACGCAGCGCAGAGCTTGGGGCCGAATTGGATTACGGGCGGCTTAGTTTCAGGTGAATTGGAGCCAGAAAATGGCGACAAGTTGGCCCATTGAGGGTTGCACGCGACCCTTGGGGAGTCAAGGCTTTCGTTAGGTTTGTTTCGCGCGCTCAGCCGGTGGCGGCGGCGGCGGCAGCGGCGAGCGAAAGCAAGCGGGCAGCTTTGCTCCAGGTAGACGGATTCGCCAACCTCAAGCTCAAGCTGCAGCAAACCGGCCAACTAACTGGCCAGTGGCGGGAAATTTTAATTAAATCTACTGGCTAATTATCAATTCGTTTGGCCGCTCTGGCCGGGGGAGGGCGCGTTAAGCAGATGCGAGCACGTGATGTAATTTGGCCGATGGTCAGCTCCTCGGCTCTGTTTAGTTAGTGGGCCTCTAAGCGCGCGTGGCCTTAAAATGTGGGCCGAGCAAGCGGAACGCGCAAAGCTGGCGCAACAATCCATCACTCTAGTTTTCCCGTTTGCGAGCGGATTTCCAGGTGGCAGGTGTGTGCCGCCCGAATCCGCGCTCGGGAAACTCGCATCAGAGGCGCCGGTCGTGCGCGTCATCGGGCCAGCTAACGGGCGCGCCCCCTACTGCGGCCGGTTGTCGCTCTCGCCGCCGCCGCCGCCACCGAGGGGGCTTGGCGAGCGAGCGGCCTGTTGGCTCATTGTTGCCGCGCAACAACTAATTCAATGATGCCCACTTTGGCCAACCAATCAATTAAATTACAGGCTTAACCGGATTTTGGTCGTGCGAAAGCGCAGCGCGCAGGTGAGCTATGAGCGGCTCGAGAAACAGGTGAGCCCTCTCTCGCTCCGGCTCACTTTGCCCATCAGAGCCGAGCGCAAGATTGATCGGTCGGCGGGAGGAGCCGCTCGAGCCACGCCCACGCAACCAAGAGCAAAGAGACAGGTAGAGTGGAAAGCCTTTCGCTCACGTGCTCGGCGCCAATCAACACGCGCGTGGGCCTGTTAGTTTCAGCGCGCGAGGCCCACTGCTCTGGGCAACCCAAGAGCGAATGCAACAACTAAATTAGAGCGCCCTGTTATTATTGAATTTTGGCCGCGCCATTAGGATTCTGCCTGCTCGACATTGTTCTTTGCTCAGCTCTAAAGTGGCCGCTCATGAGGTTAATTATTTTGAATTAGCTTTTAGCTCAAAATTCATAACATCTAAAAACTAAGCCCCACTACTAAACCTCGAAGCCAGCCAGCCGATCTCTAATCGGCGTTTCCAGTGGCAACCGCGGCACACTTGGGCAACCATTTTAGCCGCAAAACTGCGCCAAACTCTCCCGTCTCATCCTCATTGGTCGCCCGATCGAATGATGTCCCAAAATTCCAAACAAGCCGGCTCGGACCAGCGAAGTCAATTGAGCCGGCCGCCTGGAGCCATCGTAGGGCTTGAAACTAGCGGCCAATTATACGCAATCCTCGCCTCTGTCTCGGCCCGTCTCACCTGAATCCCGGCACCCCCACTACGACCACCATCGCCGCCGCTCTTTACCTGAACTCGGTTGACCACCCAAAGTGAATAACCTGCCTCTCCCGTTTGCCCTATACGCAAGTCGGACGCTTGCAATGGCGAAACACATATGAAGAAAGAGAGACGGAGAGCTGACTATTTAAGACTCAGTCAAGAGTGCGCCGGATTGCCTAAATGGATGAATGACAACCATTCGATTCAGTCGATTGAGCGCAAATCGTTCTTGTTGTCATTGTTGTCATTGTTGTCTTTTCCCATTCCCCTTGTTCTGCCACAACCAGCAACAGCTATCAGCCGCAACCAAAAGTCTCGAAGCCACAACCATTAAGGCCTCACGAGAATTACGCTCGCGACCGCCGCAAAAACATCACCGGCCGCTAATAATTGACTGCTATCACCTGTAAGCCGCCTGAGCGAGCGAGCGTCCAGCCTTACGGCTCCACTTTATAGGAGTGTTCTTTTATTTATTTTTAGTTAGGTTACACGGCATTAAATCCACGCCCAAAGCCGGTGGGTCTACTGTAGGCTCCGCGTGATCCAAAACCGCCCTCTGCCGCCCGGTAAGTTGGTCTTTGGCCGTAGCCGCCGTCTCTTGGTCTGTCACCGTATGCTGGACGCTCGCCGCCCTCGCCGGCACCAAAGGATCTGCCACCAGTCTTCTTAACTGGATCAACCTTTCTCAGTGTCTCCGGTAGAGTTTGTGATGGCAAATGTAGGTAGTCGCGTAGATACTGGATTCCCTCATTTGTTAGATACCAGTAGTAGTGGCGCCACGCAAATTGTTCCTTAACGTAACCCCGCGACTTCATGGACTGGAGGGCCTTGATTACATGTAGATTGGGCGTCTCTTTTACATGAGGGTGCTTGCAGGTAAAATCCTTCTTGGCCACGATAACACCCTTCTCGAGAAGGTATTCGTAGATAGCCTTTCGGTTTTCTTTGGGCATCAACATGATGTTGTGCTTGTATCTAGTCCAAGTGGTTGATATCCCACGTCGAAGATTACCTCCCTCTGGTAAATGTCTTATGAATATGGGGTCTTCGAGTTTGGAGTGAACAATATGATGGTAATATGATGGATACAATTTAATAACCTTCTAGCATAACCTGCGTCATGTGGTAATTATTTCGAGACCATCGGCTATCGAAGGAAGTGTGTATGGCTGTCCGCACTATGCTGCATGCGGCCAGACCCTGGAGCGGGAAATTCAAATTCGAAATTCTGACAGTCAATGTGAGCTAGCCAGCTGAGCACAGAATCTCGACTGTCTGAAAAGAGATGAAATGAAGTCTGGTGCTGTTGTATGAGAATGTGAACACATCGTGTGTTAGAGCATAAATGAACGAACGGCTGATGCCGAAAGAGTGCATCTTTCATGAGTCCTAGTGGAAATGAATTTCGCACAAGCCCCAAAAGATTTGAACGATTGAAACGATTTTGACAACTTCCATTTCCAAAGGTTAATGAGAAATGCAACTCGATTGTTGACTTGAGAATACTGTTCGGTTTCACGCTCTCCATCCATTTGGTCACGAACAATATGATCAAGGGGCAACGATTGAATGGCAACAGAAACTGTCTTGCCTTACAACTCCTGACGCAATCGTGATGTCTGAATGGAAAACTTGGTCTCGGGGTCTGAAGCTTCTACGAGACCAACTACATTGGCTGCCTCTCGCGATAGTATGCACTCACGACTAAAATAAACTAGCTCTGAAGGGCAAATCATAACAAAACCAAATATTGGCTGATTGCTTTGCATCTATCCACTAAATATCCTTCTGAATTATACATGTCGATCATGGCAGAAGGTGCAGACATACCGCAGATAGAGGACGATAGGAGAGAAGTACTTAAACGGAACTACAGAAAATGGGTCAAAATGATGGTACCTTATGATCCCAGATTCCCAAATCAAAATCAAACGAGGAACTGTGAATATAATTATGTTGACTATTATAGGTGTCTGAAGGCAAAAGACGGAGACGAGGAGTATTGTGCTTGGTATAAGCATGTCTACAAGAACCTTTGTCCACAAGACTGGGTCGAAAAGTGGGAAGAGTGGCGCGAGAAGGGCATACACCCTGTTCTCGATATCAACCCCTGATATATTCAAGCTGATGGTTGGATTTAGAATAATTGTTAATTATTTCGAGTCATATTGCGCCTACAAATATAGACTCTAGTTTAAATCGGATAGCGGATCAGTCTTTAATTAAAAGGAAAGGCAAAAACTATTCTCAAGCATGTTCTCGCCGTGCTGGATTTCCCACGATTCTCACTAGATATGAGTCACGTATCACTAATCAGTTGCTGCCGATTTGACATTGTAATGGCCATGCAAAAGTATCTTGTACAATGACTCTCGGCTCCAATCGACCACTGCAAACTTTATCATCATATCACTGTGTTCGCTCTGGAATTTCGAATAGGTCTCAATCAATTGAATCTTGTCAATTTTATGTTGACTTGAATCGTTGCCAATCCGAATGAACACTTGCAGTGTTGTTACAAGCTCAACCTGTATCTCGCCTCGTGGTTGACCTAAACCAACTATTGGTTCTGTGATAACAGCGATGCGAGTCTCAATGGAGCTATGATGGAACATTGGTCTAAACCATACTCTTAAGTACAAGCAATTTTTGGCCATTTGTTTAACATAACTGGTTTCGTTCATGCACCTTATGTATTCGCTGACAAGGCGATCCTTTTCTCTGTCCCATTTGTACAGATCACCAGAGGGTTTTGTAGACCGGATGACTGTTTCCATTGGGTCATCAGTGAGTCGAGTCGAGCTGAAACGTCTCGCTATCAAACCAAAGACTCTTTCGCTGAAGAATAAAAAAATCCATGCTATGATTCCAAACAGCACCATGAGATACAAATTCCAAAGGATTCCAAAATTCTCTTGGTTGAGAACATCAGTTGAGACTGACGATGAACAAGCAAAACGTTAGCTAGTTTTCTTTGCCTCAGAAGTTTGGTTATGCTAGTAGGCCAAAGACTTACCTCCCCCCTTTCCATTTTCCAAACACTCTCGAACTTTATCCATCATATGTTCAACCAAACTTGATTTCGGCTGTCCATCGAGTTCAACAATGTTCTTAGTGGCAACGTAAGCGGGTACTCGACTGCAAAGTGCGTTGATACGATTTAATTGGCCAATGTCGACAATGGCATCGATCATGGAGCTCAATGGAAACATCATGACGATCCATGTGGCAACTGTGTAAGGATAGCCGTCGCTTATCATCATACCATCAATAAGAGTTTTCAGGTGAATCGAAAACACCCAACTAATCGTAAGATGAACCAAAAAGAGAAACAGAAATCCATTGAGACTGGATTCGATTGCGAGGGAGACCAAATAGGCGATAGGTATAGTGGCCAGTTTGTAAATTAGCAAAACTAATAATATGCACGCTATTGGACCGCGTTTGGTCGCCAAAGAGTTCAGAGTGGTTAGTCATATGGTTAGTGGTCGATACCATAAGAGTTGAACTTTAGCTACTTGGAGGGCAATGCACTCAAAGCGGAAGCGGTTATTCACAAACCATCATCTGATTGGTTCCGTTTGTAGAGGAGGTTATGAGAGCTTAGCTGGTGGTAGGTTGAGGCAGCTAATGCTGTTTGGATTTGCGCCCTGAAGTTTACTGACAAAATGTCTGTCGTCTGTCTAGACTAGATCAATTTGAGACAAAGCTAGCAATCGCTAGGATGACATAACATGCGTCAGCCGGAAAATTCCAGATCGCTGTCCGAGAATATGGCAGGTAGGAGACAAATCCGCGGGACAAAGTTCACTAGGACAGTACAAAAGCCATAGGTTTAACTCTGGTACTTTCATTATCGGCGACCATTGATCAATCATCGATGGTGACAAACGAGAATCAGATCCATCGGCATCAATGAGAGATCAGAAAGCTACACTCTCATGGACAAGTCGATTCAGTCCAATTTGTTGGCGATACTTACTCAGTAAAGATGCAGAATATGTTCCCTCAATCCATATCATCAACATGATATAGCCAAAGTTGAGAAGGAGCGCCGTTGTTAGGTCGAATAAGGCCATAGCAAGCCAATAAATAGTACGAACTCTGACGGCTCGTGACTTTTGCAAATGGAGGAGATAAGAGTCGATGGCATGAGTTAAATGAGTAGAATACCAAGTTAGCAACAAGATGATTGAGATAAGTAAAAATGACAGTCTTGTTATGGCGCCATGTTTTCTCAACTGTCTATAGCTAACAAGCGGCAACAGGGCTTGTGAACTTACCTCAGCTCGGTGTCGGACTGGAGCGAATACAAGCGCCCCGTTTGCAAGTCCTTCAGCAAAAGCGAACCCGATCCCATAAAAGAAACGCCTAGGTAGATAGCCATACACCATCTCATGCCATGGTTGCAAAAAATAATGCTGCGATGTTGATAAGTATGGTGTCAAGGCGTCCAGCTGAACAAAACTTCTAGATACAGCAAGATCATTGTAGTTAAACTGATAGTTGATGAAGCTTTTGATGCCAGCTAGCATTGCGTGAGGTAAATATGGTTCGAACAAGATGGTAATTTCTCTTGTTTGGGGGTCAAAGAAGACAATGGAAGCGGCGAGATCTCTACTCTTTTGAATGATGCTCTCAACATATGTTAAATCAGATTCGTTGAGATCACGAGGCACTACACCAAGCAAGTCTTTGTTTCCAGACCATTTGTTTAGATAAGCATTAGTTGAGTTTACATTGCCAGCTTGCTGGATTACATAAAAGCCAATGCGATTCCTGAAGAGTCGCTCGATGGATGAATGTTGCATGGCTTGATTGCGTGCTGATTGTGTCTGTTTAACAGCTGCCCAGTTGGCAATAGATTCAGTATTGTTGCCAATTTGTGTTGCCTCTAAGTCGATTTGTAAGGCCCATAAAGCTAAGCCGAAAGACAGCAGGGCGAGTAGATTTGCTGCCACTATTAATAAGAACTCGATGCTCAATCTTGAACGGTCAATTAAAATTGAGCTTAGTTTAGAGCCATACATTGATTTGGCCACCTTTGGAGCCTGGAAATCGCTCGAGCATCGGCGAACGCTCACCTGGGTCTGTCCCTGTTGGTTTTGTTGGGTTCTATACTGCAACGATAGCAACAAGTCGGGCGGAAGATCAGGGTAAACAGCCTTGGACATGCGCAAGACAATCACATCCTCTAGAGATTCATAAGTGAGCTCTGCTAAGCGAAATCCATTGATTTTTTGCTGCGCAAACATCTTCAACACAGTGCAGAGTGCCTGGCTAGAGTGTTGCGATTGTTGTACCTTCAATATCACAGTGTTTTTCAGAAATTTTTCAGCCTTTCTTTTGCCATCGATCACCTTACTATCGATACCGCTCGATTTGGTCTCGCTTTTATCTCGCAAGAGCTCCTCGTAGACAGACCTCCTAGTTGTCTCCAGCTTCTCCAGCTTATCATGCCGGAAAATTTCGTTTGCCAGGTCCTCCAAGGCTTTAATGTTTTCAGGGGACGGGGCTTGATTCTCGTTAGCTGGCTCAAAGACAAGCCAATGGCCACAAGCTAACCTTTTGCTCAGATGCTCAGGTGAGCCCTCAAGATCGGCATGCCCGTTCTTAAGCAGAACAACTCTATCGCCGAAAGCTGTAGCCTCGTCAATGTCCGACGTGTCCACAATGATTGATCTGATGGACTTGTACTTTTTGAGAAGATTCAGGACATGGCACCTAGAGCGCCAGCGAAGGCTTAGAGTTGGCTCAACAAGGAGCAATAGTTTTGTATGCCCAACTGCTGCTGCTGCCAATGAAAGTTTTCTTGCCGATCTTGAGGTTAAAATATCTGGAAAATCGTTTTTTCTACTGGTTAAATGTAATAAGCTTAGTAGGAACAGTGATTCAGAGCTGTACTGCGTATATGAAGGATCTCTAAGTGAGCCAAAGAATTGTAAATTTTCGAAGATGGTTAGATCTTGGAGAAAAGAATCCCTCTTGCCCAGGTAGCCAATGTAAGGTCGCGCTAAACTGACTGAATTGGGAGAATATTTAACCCCATCTAAGACTATATGGCCGGCATGAATTTTGCGCACCCCAAGCAGAGTCGAGAATAACAATTCTTTCAATGCTGTTTGGCCCAAAATGAAGGTTACCTGATTAAACCGAAAATCTATACTCAAATTTTCGTACACAATCTTTGTCTTATTCCAAACGATGTGCTGCTGAATGGTGTCGTCCAATATGATTGGCTCATCGCTCTGACCAGCAGCTCTATATTGCGCGGACGTAGGGCGTTGACTCCTGTTTACAAGATACTGGTGCATTTTTTGGGCATTTCTCTGTTCAACTCGAAGCCTTTCTAGCTGTTCTGGGCCAATTTTAAGTAGATTGCCTCTAGTGTGGGCAAGCAAAAGTGTTGGACCCGAAACGGAGAGTTGACGCAAGGAACAACAAAGCCTGTTCGGATCTCTGATTGAATTGGACCCCTTTCCAATCGCGCTGGGCGTTTTCGTTTTCATCTGAACTTGTGCCTCGTCGTCTCTAGGCCAGAGGCAGTTTTTGAAACAGAGCGACTCGTTTGCAAATGCCATGGCAATACCAAAGGGACTGTAGGAGGAATTGTAGCGGAATTGGTCCACCAAAATGGTTGCAACGAACCACAAAACTATCTGAGCAAGCAAAAGAAGCCAGAGAGAACCAATGGACAAATCGCTGAAGCCGCCGCCTTCAATTTTCATTCCTAGTTGGCCAATACTAATGGGTTCGTTTGTCTCCATATAGATCCCAATGATGACCAGTAACAGGGCTTGATAATTGGACACTGGATTGAAGAGGGTCAAGTCGACAACTGGGCTCAGTTTGGAGAACTTGTATGGGTTCCATTGGACGTCGAACGTGACTGGATACATGCAGTAGCCAATGGCCAGTAGGCATGTCACCAAGAGCGCATGTGAAGTTTTATTAAATAGAGAGCCAACAAACATGGCGTGCGCATTGATAGCCAAACTATACGTTAGCAGTAGCAGATATCTAAAAGTTATGTTGATCTCTTGAATTGGATCAAACATTGAATTGTTTGCTGGCACGGCAAGAAGAGCAGCAATGACGAGATTCTGGACAATCATGTGACAGGTTGTGATAATCATCTGACTGCTCCAATAGATTCCGGATGGAACTCCCGAAACTCTGATATAATGGTGCAAGCCATTCTCGTTGTCCTCAGATGTGCGTGTTACAGTTGCAATGGCGTTGCAAAAGTTCGACATCAATTGGAATACAAAAAATAAAGTTGGAAATACAAAGATGGAGGTAGTTTGCGGATACGCTTTCACTCGGAGACTAAAGTCTCCGGAAGTCGCGCTGGCATTCGTTTGATTGGCGTTTGTTGCTTGTACCTGGGATGCTCTTAGTGAATTCAACAAGCAAAATTGAAGTAGATGTAGACCCGTGTTTAGTGCAGATTGAGGAAGCCTAAATTCATTGTAAGAGGAGCCCTGGGTGTATGGCATATGTATGACCGGATTGCCGACCAATTCAGTCAGGTGAAATTCAAAAACTCGCCCATCTTTGGCCACTATACCAGCTTGGTAGCTAGGCTCATTGCTGTTAGGTAAAGTAAAGCAACCTGAGCTTGTTGCATTGAGCCTATTCAAATCTGTCCCATTTTGCTTGAATGCAACTCTCTCATCTAAGCTTTTCCTCAATTTGCTAATTAAAATATCTCTACTACCTGTGTCGATTAATTCTATTCCGCACTTCTCTCCAATGGACTTGCGCACTGAAAGGTCGATAGGCGACGAGGATGAATGAAACAATACCTTTGTGCAGAGGTGGAGGTGAAGGTCGCGCCTTGGATCTGAAGCGCTGTCTGGAACGTTTCTGAATAGATTTGGTGTGCTGGACTCGATTCCGAGGGTTGCAAAGGAGCCGAGGAAGAACTTCAAGGCAATGTAAGCGAGTATTATAACTATTGGACCGCCAACGTCGATTGCAGTTGACAGGGAGGATCTCAGGCGTAATTTGTAGGCCTTCCAAATGAGGGCTCTCAGTTGATACATTTGACATGGCAACGTTGGCTTGAGTGGACGAGAGAGGGATCTGTTATTAAAAAGAAGCTACGAATTAAAAATAAACCTTTTGCCCGCGACCCGTCAAAGGATATGAGCAGACGAGCTCGTGTTGCAGGAAGTGAGCAGGTAGGCAGGCAGGCGGGCAGGCAGACAAACTGGCAGGCAAACAAGCAGGAAGGTGGACAACGATGGTAGGAAATGCACGTTTACGGTTTGATGGAGGCTGCTGGATGACAGACAAACGCCGCTTACTGATAAAACCAACAATAGCACCAACAAGTGGCTACATGCAAACAACAGCCCCTTTATCGTCGCCGCCATCGCACTTCCAGACTACATATCAACCATTCGGATTAGCTACATAATTCATTCAAACAAACTACTCAATTTGTTTATTCAGTACGATCCTCTAAACAAGTATGCTTTCTCTTGTGTCCATCTATACTTATGGACTCACATGGTTTATACACGCATATACATTGACTTATATGTATATACATATATATTTATATGTACATACATAAATGTTCTTGCGAAAAATCTCAATTCTCTATTTCTCACTCTGGCTGTTGCAAAGTTCCTCCCTCCGATATTCAAACTGAATGATAGTGGTTTCATTTGCTTCGACTAGATGTTTATAATAAGATAAGATTAATGGAGCTTTATAACATTACATAGAATAGTTACAATCGTATCCTTTCATGCTCGGCACGATACTTGATTCAGGCGCAATCGCAAGCTTCAACAATCATGTCTGGCATGGACTTTTGATGGACCTTGTTCTCTTCATCAATATAAAGTAAACGCAGTGGCGCCATTTGTCGCGGCGAGCAACAAAGGCCGATGACGCTGCTAAATTTGCTTAACAATGTTGAGTGATAATACCTTGCGTGAGATAAATCGCACTGGCCTCGGCAATAGTTCGCATTATAGCCAGCAGGATAGAGAATCCACTTGTCCCAGCCAATATCTGTGAAATTCACATAGAAAGTCTCTAGACAACAGGCATCCTTGTTGCTCTTAACTTGATCACAAGCCAATGATCTCTTATGTCTCTGTCAATGTTTACAGAATTTAAGGAAAAGTTTGATTATTATCACCTTCTCGCCCAGGATTAGATCACGCTAAGTTTTCCACTAGAGTCTCATCATCCACTTACGCTTGCACCATTGACTTCCTTGGCTGAATTTGCAAATTCTGAGCTGGAAATCAGCTCTAATCTTGAATCTCGGTTTAAACTTGGCATTATGCTGTCTGGATCCGTTGTGATGCCCAAATATGACAGTATTTTGTACTTGTTGTACTCAAGCCTCAGGTTATCGAGCTCATTAGATTGGTCGACAAACTCTCGCTCTCTGTCTTCAGAACGGCTCGATTGATGTGGCTTGTGTTGTCTCTGATTAATACGGCTTTCATATTTGTATGTAACTGATGGAACCAGGATTGTTTCGTTCGTTTCACCAAGTCTGAGCGTCTTATTGCAAGAGGCTTGAATCACAGATATGTTTAAACTGAATATTAGTGGTATCAAAATGAAGGAATACATTTTCCAAGTGGCTCTTATGTGACTTCTGCCAATCTTTTGCAATGTAGACTCTCTATCTCTCTTGCTGTAGACCTTTGGGGCCCTTTCTAATTCTCGCAAACTCTCACCCCGGTGGGAGAGGAGAATGAGATTTATTTGACTCGATTCAACTCTATATAACCTCGCTCGGTAGCCACTGCAATTCGTGGACGCCACAGCGAGTTATATATATACACGCACAGATGCACGCACGGACCAACGCACATGCACTCCAAGATAGATACTAGAACTTATGTGGCTTGAACGCGAGCCGCGCTCCTATATTGAAACTAACACTAGCTAAACGGATATCTCGATTTGCGTTGGCTCGAGCACCTGTCTGTTAAGGGCCCATGGGAATAACTATACAGGCTAAAACTGCCCTGTCCTAGCAGGTAATCGATGAATAGTGGTTTGCATTCGTGTTAGGGCGCCAAAGCGAGCCTAAGTAAATCTGTCGCTGCTTCTGCCTCGCCGGGACACAACTGGCTGACTAAGAGAGAGAGAGAGAGGACCAGCTTTTGTCGGTGAGCGTCTGGTTAGCAGTGAGTAAGTTTGCGAGTCGGGGGAAACTGAGAGCGATTGCCACTGGCAGACAAGCTAAATGAGGGAGAGAGACAGAGAGACAGACAGACAGACAGAGAAAGGGAGAGAGACAGAGGCAGAGCGAGGAAAGGCAAATTTCTTTTGTTGATCTGCGCTTTAGTTTGTAAGTTGAAGATGAGATGGCAAAGCAGTGTCACGATTCTGGGGAATTCAATTGAATTACGTATTTGTTTATGTATCAATAAACGCTCACTAGTTTCGCCACGATCGATTGCTCTCACAGTGAGGCATCTATGTTATGGCAATGGTGTCCGCAACTTGTTCCAGTACAACCATCTGTTGATGTTGTAGACACACTGTCAGACAGACAAAGAGCGAAAAAGTCAGGGTTCAATTTGATTGACGAAAGAATAGAGCCAGTTTGCTTTCTAGCGCTTAGCTTCCAGTCATTCGCCAGACTGGCCAGCTAGTTAGCCTGGCAAGACAGTTTGCAGGTTGATATGCTTGCTGACTTGCTCGGATTGTGCACCCGAAGTCAAGCAGAACTCTATTAGGCTGCTACAGGCCGGCGCGAACAGTCTGTCACTGCGATCATCCTGTAAACTCTCTCCCATCGGGCACAACAACGAGAGCCAAGTTCATGGTTCGAGATTCCTCTCCATATCCGGCAGGTTACTGCTCGCTTCCGGTAGCTCTTGTTCCTTCCTGGCGAAGCTTGCAGCAACATGATCGAGTGGAACTAGCACAGAGCATAGCGACACTACGACCGTGCAACCCTGCCAAGCATGACACGGTTTCACTGCAGCGTCTCATCTTATAAGCCTTTCTTGGATCCTTCAATTCAGATAAAATCTTTCAAACCAACTTATCTTATCGATTCGCAACGATCTAATTCAAGAGAGAGAGAGCTTGAGTTTCGCTTCAATTCTATAGTAATGGTCGGCAAGTCAGTGGAACCAACTCCAAGGCACCTAGCTCGTGCTGATTCGTGACCAAGTAGACCCATGTCGCTCAGTGAGAAGTTTTGACAAACAAAAAATTTCAACCCCGAGTGTCTCTCAGCTCGATGGGCCCTGCGGATATTGAAAGCAATGCGGATAACTCTCCTATTACAAGCTCACATTTGGCTCGATAACAAGCTTGTCTTCGATTAGGAGCATACTCATCGTCATGTTAACGCTAGCGCATTATGCTGCTTCACTCTCCTCAGACGGCGAATCCTTGGTTAGAGCGAAAAAACGGTTGTAACTTGATGAAACAGATACTATCGCCGAAATTTGGAGTATGTGGCAAAACAGAAATGCTTGCAAAATGGAGACAATTTCACGCCAACACTCGACACAACCAGAGGCGTCTGGCTGCTTTTGCCGAGACAGATTGTCTCAGACAAGAGTGGGAGAGAAGAAGAGGGCTACGATCACGGTGACATGGCGAGCTCAATAATAGAACTAAACAACCAGATGAGAGAGTTCATGCCAATGCCACGCTCCCAATTGGGAGTCAAAACTCAGTCAGACTCCCGGAGCGGCTGCCTGGTCCACGTCCAGGACTTAACCTCCATGGAGACTGTAATATACACCCAAGTGTAGTGATCCTTGAAATGGCGTCCCTAACAGGACGTGAAATATCTGCGCCGATTGATCACTCAATTCAAGTTATTGATTATTCTGGTTGGATCGAGAGAGTGAAATGGGTGTATCTGAAGCTACGGCTACATTATTCTGGTTCCGGGCGCGTTGCCGATCAGGTCGATCAATTATCTCACTTCGATAGATTATTAATTATGATACTCTGTGATAGCTCGTAAGTGACTAACCGATAGGTGGGTGCGAGACAATCAGCATGGTAACGAAGCCTTGGCGAGAACTGCTCGAGTAGTATTACCCTCCCCCTAGCTCATGCAGCTGTGCATGAGCTAGGGAGAGAGGACAAGATTCGAGATGTTGACCTAGTGGCATGCTTGATGGCTTTCTTTGTCGCTGAGAGCAATATCTAGACACTTGAAGCAACATTCATGATGGTAGCTTTTCGAGAACGCTGACGTGAAGCTCGATGATGAATAATATTAATCATTCCCTATACTAGCCACACAACCGTTCTAACACTTCAGTCGCCCGAAAAGGCTGGCAAAGCAAATTTGCACGCTACAACAGAGCTCTCCAGCCAATTGTTTGTCCAACTAGAGGCCTCCTTATCATCTAGATCTTTGCGGTTCAGTATCAGTGATTTCGACGCTTGACATTCATGACCGATTCTGCGGGTCTGCCGGTGCCGGTCGGCTTATAAGGGACTCTCAAGATCTTGAATGAGTCACTGGTTACTCTGGAGAAAGGTATTCGATTGTTGACATACATGTAGATAGCAGGATAATACAGGCTGCATAGAGGTGCTTCTGCCATAGATTACAGTGAGGAAAGCGCAGCACTTTTGTAGGGATTCCACGTGCGGGGATGAGCGCGCGAAAAAAAAGTCCAATACACGTGGTGGTGCATCCTCGACATGAAGATCGCTTTCACTTTTTACTTCTCTCTTGACTAATCCAAGATCAGTCCTCAGATGGGTAGGGATGCTCGAACGTAAATACAAATCCAATGTGATTATCGTCAATACCAAGTCCAATTTCAAGAGTCATCTGGTGAAATGCCAGACGATAATGGATGATGTCGGGTTTGAGGAGCTTGTCTTAAAAGCCATGGGCAAAGCAACTACAAGGGCCTCGAATCTAGCTTTGCAGCTGAATTCCAACAATCATAACACTTTCGAGATAAGTCCAAGTACGTATTCCGTCGAGCGGAGGGAATTCAAACATCGTAAGGTAATCAGAGGTGCTCAGAAGGATAAGTTCGATCCAGATGATGTCGAGGTGGACAAGAAGAAAGTCGTTTACATCCCGGCCATCCAAATAATCGTGCGAAAAAACGAGCTCGAACTCGAGAAAACACGATCAGCAAAAAGATTGCTAGAAAGTCAGCCTAAACATTAGCTCTTTGGAAGGAGATATGGAAATCCTCACACAACTTTTGTTTTTTGGCTCATGGTTTCAGGACAAGCAAGCTGTGTCGGCAGAATCCAACATACCTATAACGAGACCACTTATTTATCTGATATAAGCTAATCAATATCCATAGGCATGACATACTCCGGCTCATATCCATTGGTTTGCCCAACCGGGCATGTACGTATCAACCGTGAGGTTCTAGCGGCCTGAGTTTCTGAGATCATATCAACAAGCGCTTTCGTTGATGGCGTCCGGCTCAAGGTCATCTTGAAATTCCTACTTGTTGCATCATCCACAAGGGCCTTCCAAGTCTTATCGTCGGTCAAGGACTTGGCTCTTATGCATATTATCAAAGAATGTTTGGCTCGCGTTAGAGCGACATTAACCCTCTGGAAGGATTTCAGGAATCCGATCGAGCCACTGGAGGAAGCTCGCACGCAGGATAAGATGATTATATCCTTTTCTTGTCCTTGGAACCCATCACAAGTGTTAACGTCAACCGTGATATTTCTTTCCGTTTTCAAAGTGTTAATTTTGCTAGTAATTAGATGCTTTTGGCCCTTGTAGGGAGTGATAATACCTATCTTGGATTTTTCCGGTGCCTTTGTTAGGACTGCCACGAGTAAATTCCTTACGAATTCCGCTTCAATTTCGTTCTCCAAACTCGATCTGGAAGATTTCCTCTCCATCCCGTGCATTAAGTCAAACATTATGTATGGCTTAAGAGGGTAATCATCAACTAGCCGTCTAGCACTTACAAGGCGATTGTCATAGAATTGTTTAGATGGGAATTGGCATATGTCGGGATGCATTCGATATTGTTCTGTCAGCATCGCTATCGGGCTCATGGAACTGTACTCGCCAAAGTGTATGAAGAATCTCTCGAATAACGATCGGCCGAAATCAAACTCTTGAGCATGGCGAGATATCACGGTGGCCGGCAATTGCATCGGGTCTCCTATTAAAATCATTTTGGATATTTTGTAACAAAGAGGCATGAGCAATTCTGGTTCACAGCACTGTGAAGCTTCATCTACAATCACACAGTGAAATGAGAGGTCCGATCGGTCACCCTTGAACATGACATCCAAAGGATGTCTCTGGCAACTGTTCAGGGTTGTCAGTATAACATCAGCATTTTTGATGAGTTCATATCGCATGTTCCGTTTTGAGGCATCAGACACCTCACGCTTCAAGCTCAAATCCTCGGATGCCTTACAAGTATCGAGCTCTTTTAGTAGTTTTACAATTTTGGCCTCTATTTCTGGTATCTTCTCACCGCGTTTGGTGAATCTCAAATTCGTTATTTCCGTATCACATCGGCAAAGCTCATCTTCAATGTCTTTAATGCGAATCAGATGTTTCTTCTTGTGTGCCTCGATCTTAGCGTTTGCATTTGCCTCGACCAGTTCTTCTAGGCTTATACACTTGATACTCTCACTTATCTGATCTGGATGCCCTACCCGAACCATTCGCAGCGATCTTTTGGCAGGACCCCTCTTGAGAAATTCCCTTTCTATATGTAGGCGCCTAGATACCTCGTCTATGGCCCCGTTTGACGGCGCACAGATCAAAATTTTCGGTATCCTACTGGTATCGGTCCAATTGGCATAGAAGTGTTTGATTATTCCAATAAGAGTGTGAGTTTTTCCGGTTCCAGGGGGGCCCTGTATGAGCAAAATCTTCGGTATATTGCGTACAAGTGCTTCGTTAGCACCTATGATAGCTTTGTATTGCATATCATTGTAGTGCCGGGAATTGATACTCACAATAGTAGGGGTGGATAATTGGCATGTGATTGCCTTAGGAGAAAGTATATCACTAGCTAATGCGGACTCTCGGAGAATAGCAACAGACTCAATTTGCCTGATCATAGGCTTAAGGTAATATATGCCGGAGATTCTCATTGGTGTAGAGAGTTTCAGTCTTAATGGACGTTTTGCAATCACGACTTGATAATTTACAACATGGTGGTTTCTGTAATTAGACTTCATACTAAAACATTCAGCCATGTTAGTATAGGGAGTGATGCGCTCAGATGAGGCATCAATGACATAACCGAACAGACTAAGGGTCATATCTCTTTTGTTATTTGGATCGACAGAGCAATCAATATTTTGGACTGATTGAGTCTCATTTAAGGCCGCCAGATCCAACCTAACGAGATCACCTTCGCCGATCAATCGCAGATGGGAAACAACCTTGTTAGACTCCACCACATACTGACACTTCAAAGTGCACTGATACTGGCCATCGCTTCTGTAATCGGCGATTCCGATCCAAAACTGTCTTGGGCAGCCAGGGGCCTTTGTGCGGGACGGATGTTTTGTTGCCTGTTTGATGGGATTCCTTGAGTCCCCCTGCCTACTTGGACCACCCAAAACAGGCTCATCAACCTCCATGGGTATAACTCCGTTGATCTCGTTCTCTAACTTTGTCCATTCCTCAAAAATTTGAGCCCATATTTCGTGCATTAGCAATGGGACGAAAGTGGATTCATAGTCTTTATAATTATCGTAAGTGATCTTGAGTTTCTTGGGTTGAGTGCGGCAAATTGGCGGCGGTTGGGAATATAGTTTCTGCTCATCAAGCCAACTGACCCTCCATTGTAAGATGGCGGTCAGTATGGCATCGACAACATTAGCGACCGTTGTATCCATTCCGATGGTTCAATTTGTTCCGGACGAAAATAGTCCAAGTAATGCTCGAATCTGATGAAGTTGAAAGTTCATCTTCGAGCCAGACTAACGAACGACTCTCAAGGGAATGTCATATTCTAATTAAGGTAGTGTATCATCAGTAGCTCGTTATCAGAGGGAAATTTGTCTAGCGGGAGAAATAACATAAAATCTCAGATTCAGGCTAAGGCTCTTGCATTTGAGGGCACGTATGCGGGGCAATAGCATTGCCGATTCTCACCGTGTAAGACGCCCAAGAGAAGCGAGCGAGCCATGTGAATCCCGCGCTTTGTTTTCGGCGACGTAGTTTGCCTGTGCGTGTTTGGTTTGGTTTGCTCTAGCGATCGGTTCATAAAGTGATCGTGTGATTCTAAATTCATTCATCTGGCCTCAAAATTGTTGGTCTCTTCGAACTTGAACATGAACGATTTTCAAGAGGATCATCTCGCCACTGCTCGCTTGCGCGAGCTCAAGTTAACCCGTGATGAGCTCGAGACACGACATCGGATTGGCACCACGGACGAGCTGGCGCGTTTGGAGGCCATATTAAACGAGGAACAAGAGCGGCTTCTCGTTCTTAGGCAAACAATCGATAGGGACCAGAGGGATCGCAACAGTCGCGAGAAAATCATGTTCAAACATCAACGCGAGGCTGAATTCTACAAGCGTAAATTGGAGAGCGAGCAGTTGGAAGAGGGCGAGCTAGAGCGGAAGTACACGAACTTGCGGTTGGCTGCCAAGGAAGTCGAGGCCAAGCGAGAGAGGATTCGAAAGCTTCATAAATCTCTTGAGAGATTTGGAGATTTTGAGCCGTCGGAAGAGTCCTTAATTCAGAGGATAGATCAACTCAAGAAATCGAGACTCAGTTTGGATATGACATTTGTTGATGATTCGCTTAGTTTCTAGTGTGTCAAAGATGGAGATCGTCCCATCTGGTTGTGATTTCGGATTGTGATGGTTGTTACGCGGCTAGCTAAGGCCGAATAGATAAATTAGTCAAATGCCTGTTGCTATCGCTTAGATGTGCGCGTTGCGTTCAACTTTCGAGACCAAGAGCGTATTTCGTGTAATTTAATTTGTTTATCTACGAGGATCATTCACAAGAGAGGTTATAGTGGAGATTTAATTTTATGACTAGGTTATAAGAACGCGTCATTGTATGTTTGGATCAGATGAGACTAACAGTCAGATTTCACTGAGGGCAGCAAGTCAAAAGCTAACTGGGAGATCGGCAGGTGGTGCGAGTGAGTGTGAGTCCGAGACCGTTGATATTCAATTCATATATCCAAGAAGAGAGGCGAATATGGGTCTCAGGGTGGTCGTAGTCGGCAGTGGGGCAAGGGAGCATGCAATCGTGCTCAAGTTGTTGGTTTCTGCTGAGATCGAGCGCATATACGCGATGCCTGGCAACCCAGGCATCTATCTTAGCGATCCAGAGCGAGTTGTTCTACTAGGTGAGCATCGACTGCCCCGCCTACATAGTCTAGCCAATTCTCGAATGGGCTCCTGATACTAACAGTTCATTTCGTAGACATTCAAAGCAGCAATGTTGAGGCCATCAAAAGTTGGTGCGACCAGAGTCGTCCAGACATGGTCGTTGTTGGACCCGAGGACCCGCTCGACAAGGGACTGGTGGATCGACTTATGCTGCTTGGAGTTCCTTGTTTTGGACCCACCAAGAGCGCAGCTCAGATAGAATGCAACAAAGCCTTTTCGAAGGATTTCATGATCAAACATCAGATTCCGACCGCAAAATATGAGAAATTTTCCAACTCTCAGCTCGCGAAGGAGTTTATTCGGGGACGTGGGTCTGAATTTGAGCATGGTTATGTAATAAAGGCGAGCGGCTTGGCGGCCGGAAAGGGTGTTGTAATGGTGAAGGAGGAGGAGGAGGCCTGTCGGGTGGTTGATAACATATTGGATGGGGCAATGTTTGGAGAGGCCGGTAAGACTGTTGTTATTGAGGAGTTTCTTCAGGGTGAGGAGTGTAGCGTGTTGGCGTTCAGCGATGGGAAAAATTTTTCCATCATGCCAGCTGCTCAGGATCACAAGCGAGCCTACGACAATGACCAAGGTCCAAATACTGGTAAGTATTTCGAGATTTTTGAGTCATAATTAATGAATATTACAGTATAAATTTATTCGATACGTTATAATGAATGAGGAATATTTGCTCTGGTGGCATTTTAATGGTATCGAGAATGATATTGTTAAGTCTACCTACAGTTTCGCGAAGCGAGCCTGCTCATAAATGGTAGCTGCGCGAGCCGTCCACCAGTTATCGCTTCTCGGCCTTATGGCTAAGATCAAAGTGTAGTATCTGTTCTTCCTAGTTTGACAACTACGGACGAGTCCAATAGGACTCGAACTTGTCAAAAAGAATATTTGCTTGGGAGTGGGGCAGCCGGCTTGCTGGCTCCTCACTGCGGATTGCCCAGGCATTGCACTACCTGCCTGCGGCGGTCCACCCTCTTACCTTATCAAAGCACTCTACCCATACGACGCTCGTGCTCTCCCACTAACGAGCCTCCCACCCCCGCTTCCCTCAAGGCGGAATGGGCGCAATTTGCCCCTTCGATCTCGTCGAAAGTGACAGCGCGCTGAAGAAGCAAGTCGAGGAACAAGTAATCTCCAGGTGCATTAAGGGTATGAGCGACGATGGCATACCTTTCAAGGGAGTCCTTTTCGCTGGACTCATGATTACCGAGGGGGCCAAGGTGAAGGTGCTCGAGTTTAACTGTCGCTTCGGTGACCCCGAGACACAATCCATACTACCTCTGTTGAACAGTGACCTCTATGAGATATTTAGCGCTTGCGTTGCAGGCAATCTCGACTCCATTTCAGTTGATTGGATCACAGGTGTGCACTTGTGTGGCGTAGTTATAGCGGACGCAGACTATCCGATGTCCACAACTAAGGGCCAACCGATCAGCTGCCTGCCGAGGCCAACTAGTCCAATTGAATTCTCGAATCCCATCGAAGGCAGTGTGCTGACAATCCACGCTGGGACAAAATTCACAGGACTACCGAATCCAGCTGCCCCAGTTGTGACGAACGGAGGTCGCATTTTAACTGTCCTTGGCTGCGCATCAAGCTTAGAAATGGCCCAAATATTGGCACTTGGGCAGGCGGCCAAAGTAAAGATAGAAAAATCTCGTTACAGGACCGACATCGGTCGCAAGCCTATTGAGCGATCGCACTCGAATGCTGACCTAAAGTTAACTTACAAGGCCTGCGGCGTTGACATTGAAAAGGGTAACGAGTTTGTGGACTTTGTAAAGGATGCTGTTAAAAGGACGCACAGAGGCGGGGTTATGTCCCAAATTGGCGCCTTTGGGGCCTTTTTTGACCTTTCAAAGACCGGAATCAAGGATCCAATTCTCGTCTCTGGAACAGATGGGGTTGGAACAAAGCTGAAGCTTGCGATCGAGAGCGAAAACTATGCGACAGTTGGGATCGATTTGGTGGCAATGTGCGTGAATGACATCCTTGTCCATGGAGCAGAGCCACTCTTCTTTCTCGACTACTATGCCTGCGGTCGCCTCGAAAGCCAGGTGGCGCAGAGAGTAATCCAAGGAATCGTGAAAGGTTGCGAGCAGGCAGGTTGTGCGCTAATTGGCGGCGAGACGGCGGAAATGCCCGGCCTGTACAAGGGTCAAGACTTGGACTTGGCCGGTTTTGCTGTTGGCGCCGTCGAGAGAGCTGAGATTTTGCCGCGTTCCAATGATTTGAAGGCGGGCGATGTTGTTGTTGGCCTAGCTTCGAGTGGAGTCCACAGCAACGGGTTCAGTTTAGTTAGACGAATCATCGAGAGCAAGCGATTTGATGTGAACGCACAAAACTCTTGTCCCTACGCAAACGAGACCAATTGTTCCACTTTGGCCGAGTGTCTCCTTGAACCAACTAAAATTTACGTTAAACAAGTGATGCCAGCGGTGAGAGCTGGCTTGATCAAGGCGATGGCCCATATAACTGGCGGCGGCCTGCTCGAAAATGTGCCCCGCTCTCTGCCCCAACATTTGAGCGCCAAATTGGACGCCTCCAAGTGGGAGATGGGGCCAGTTTTTGGCTGGATAAGCAGGAACGCAAACATGGATCCAAACGAGATGCTTAGGACATTCAATTGCGGACTTGGAATGGTTTGTGTGGTTGATGCAGAGTTGGCGGAGGAGGCCATCGGTTTGTTGGCCAGCCAGCCAGCTGAGGACGACGAGCAGCCTGCCAAGGTGTTCAGGGTGGGCAGTTTGATCGAGAGAGGCTCAGCTGCTAGCCAGTGCATCGTTGAGAACTTGGACGTGGCAGTCGAGAGGGCAAAAGAGTTGCTGTCCGATAAGGAGCCGGCCATTTTGCCGAGTTGCTGCCCGCGATTCAGAGGAGGCGCCCACGCGGCGATTGGCGGTTGGCCAAGGGGAGGACGGTGCAAGTTTGGAGCTCGTGAGGCCTGTTGGAGGCAGAGAAGAGGCCAGGCAAGTGGTGAGCCGGACGGGAGGAGCGAGATGAAGTCGTACTGTGGAGCCGATTGGCAGTGGAGGCGCGAGCACCGTGAACACCAGTGGCCGCCTAGGGGCGCTCATGGCGGCCACCACAGGTGCCAGCACCACCAGCAGCACGCGCGGCCGGAGTGGGGCCGCTGCAAAACGGGAGAGAAGGGAGAAGTTCTGAGCCCAAAACGGGTTGCAGTGTTGCTCTCTGGAATGGGAACAAACGCGCGCGCTCTCATGGAGTACGAGAGGCGCTCTGGTGACGAGTGCGGATACAAAATTGTCCTGGTTGTCTCGAACAAGCCGAGCGCAGGCGGCTTGAAAATTGCTAGCCAGTTTGGAGTCGACACTTGCGTGCTCGAGCATACGAAATTTGAGAGTCGGCTTGCGTTCGATATGGAGATGGACAGAGTGTTGAGACAGCACCAGGTTGATTTGGTCTGTTTGGCTGGTTTTATGCGAATTCTAAGCGACGAGTTCGTGAAACTTTGGTCGGGAAAACTGATCAACATTCACCCGTCCTTGTTGCCCTCGTTCAAGGGCCTGAACGCCTACAAGCAGGCGCTTGACAGTGGAGTGCTGGTCACCGGTTGCAGTGTCCACTTTGTGAACGCTGGCGTCGACGAGGGCGCCCTGATCTTGCAGGAAACAGTTGAAATCTACCCGGACGACACCGAGGAGTCGCTAAGCGAGCGCGGCAAGATGGTCGAGAATGGCGCCTTCCCAAGAGCGCTCGAAATGCTGGCAAAGGGACGAGTCAGTTACGACAGCCAGAAAAATCGCTCAATATTCGCTCATTGACTGGCTAAGCGGGCGGATTTAGCTGAAACGGTTTATCTAAGTGCTCTGATTACATAATGCTAAATAATGAGGTGTCATGATGATGTAGGCGATTTGTTGTGCGCATCTAATCAAATTTGAGACTTCAATTGAATCAATTTTAGCTTGTTTCAACGAACATGCTCTCGTGGTCCATTTGCATGCTCTGTAATTTGGCCCTCCGCTCGGTGCTAACACTGAATCCAATGGCCTCCTCGATGGCCCTTCGCATCTCTGGAACAGAGTAGAAGGCCGACTGAGCGGCCCAGAGCGCGTCAAGGGGCGCTAACCTGTAGCTTTCGTCCTCTTGGCCGCTAATTTCGGCAGGCAAATTTGATGCGTCTATGTTTGGCTCCACCAATTGTTCGAAGGTTCCGCATTGAACAATGTTGCTAAAATTTTCGGGCAGCCAACTGATCACAAGCTGAACTAGGGGTCTAACTATAAAGGGAACCCCAATCACGAGAATGCGGTGAGGCCTCTGGGGAAAGTAATCGCGAATTGAGACCAACCAAGACATGTAATCGAGATCAATGTTTCTAAGTCCAGTTTCGCTCACGTCAAAGATGAAATAAAACTTCCTCAAATCGTCCTTGTGCTTCCTGTCCCAACTGAACAAAAGGTTGATGAAAAACTTCCTTATAACTGGCCTCAGGATGGCTTCGGGTTTGCGGTAGTTCTTGCCAATAACGTAGAGGACGTCGTAGTTTCCGTCCCTGCTAACTCCAGTAAACATGACCGGCGCGTGCAACCAAAACTCCTTTATCAACTCCTCGTTCCTCAGCTCGTCCACTGAGTTTTCCTTGCGCCAAACTAAGGCTGCCTTGATCAGGGCAAGCGTTTCGTCAATATTGCCCTTGCAATGGAGCAGGTATCTCCAGCAGCTCGAAGGCGACCTCTCGTCCATGAGCTCGGAGAAATGGATTTCCGAGTATTTGTCCGCGTTTACTTCGAAGTCTGCTCTCAGTAGGGCGCGCAACTTTTCAACCAAGTCCAAATCGAGCTCAACACTCGAACTCTCAAACTCATTCCGCTCGGGCTGAATATCCAACGACTTACAACCAACATTCTCCTGACTTCCAGTCGACACTGTCATCCCATTGGTGGTCACCTCCGCGTTGCTAAGCTCAATCTCAACCATCCTCGACTCTCTGCTGCCAAACTTGAAATTGTTTCAACCTCTGTTCAGCATGGAACTCGAATGAGACGATTGATGGACACTTGCGGCCAAAAACAGGGATGTCTCCTCGATCAGTCCCACCAACCAAGTAACTAAAACAAGTCATAGCTTTTGCTTGCTCACGTTCGAAGTTGGCACGTTCGCATTCCATCTCCACAACCAAATGGGTTGGCCGGCGCAATTGTGTTCCACTTTGGTGTGTTCGCATTTCACGACAATCTTGGCAAAGTTTTCCATCGCTCGACAAGTGCAACTCACCCGCTTAGGTACACAAGCGGCCGCACTGCCTGGCCCGAGACGCAGCCTTGCGCACTGTTTGCAGCCTGGAGCGCAACTCTGGCCGCCAGTTTAGATCCGATCGGACTCGATCCGATTTGATCAATCAAGTGGTCGTCTCTTCCCACAGCACTCGCAATAGAGCAGCCCAAACTAGTCCGCTCCAACAAGCGCCCGACCGTTCGCCATGCTTTGTTTCCCTGAAACCCTGAGCTCGCCCCCAATGCGCCAGCACCGAAATCAATCGCCCACTAAAACCCAGAATCTCCGCATCTCTCACCTCCCGCTGGCTGACTGACTGGCTCACTGGCCCATTGGTTCACACTGAAACCTGTCCAGCTGGCTCCAGAGACGCCATCTACGTGCTAGCCTAACAGCGCCGGCTGATTGCACTTGGCGGCAGCTTGAGAGTGTGCGAGAAAAAAGAGAGAGGAGACGCGCTCGCGCTTAAACGAAGACCACCTGTCCAAGCCAATCGTCGGCCGAACAGATTAGGGGCCCAAAGTGGTGACATTGAATTGAGTCAATCCCTTCGAGTCATCGGCGGGCCTGCGCAGACTAGCGCGCGATCATTACGTGCAAGCAGCCAATTCCAACTCCAATTCCAATTCCAAGCTAGCTCAAGCTGACCTTCGGGGCCTCAATCTGTGCCTGTTAAGAGTAGGGCTGCGCTGTCAGCTCATCAGGGGACCTGAGGCCAGTTAGCGCCCGCAACTAACAAATGTCGCTCGTCTAAACTGGTTGCACCACCATTCGCATCACTAGCGGTCCCCTCAGTTCAATTCGCCCGATCGGTCGGCCGACACAGCCTAGGGTGCCGTTTTGAGATTGGCGGCTGGTGCATACAGTTTACCTATTCAGCTGCGAGTAACAGACATGGTTTGGCAAGAAAACTTGCAATTCTCGCCATCAGAAGATGACCCGATTCTCTTTGTCCTTAAAGTCTACAACTTAAAACTGCGTGTGCAAAGAAGGGAGAGAAACGCGATTGTTTAACCTGAATGAACTTCATAGAGGTTTAGCAGACAGATGGTCGTCTGGCCATGATTCGCCTCCAGCCGGCCACCCAGAGTGTTAGTCTAGGCCGCGAGTATCCCCCTGCCTTTTGCGGCCGAGCAACTGTGATGAATCCTCGATATCCGACGATGGGAGCCCGTCATCGGAGCGGCTCAGTCCAAACACCAACCTTCGTACGACCAAAAGAAGTCTACATGGTTTGACGGGTAGAAATTTTGTCTTTGAGCGATTTTCGGAGGCTCTCGTATTGACTGTTGAGAGTAGAGCAGGTCATACTAGAAACAAGTGGCGCCTCTCACTTAGTAGTTGATCTCTCTACTTGCGCAAGTGGCCACTGGAGGTGCCGATCAACTTTTGCTTGCTCAATATTCTGTTTTTGGTTTGACGTAGCAGTCGGCAGGAGGAAAACAATTGTGACCTCAGCGGACAAAGAAACAAAGTGCAATTACTCGTTCGAGAGGATGAAACTCGAAAGATCTACGCGAGGGCCAATGCAGCAACACGTGGGCTTCCAGTTGGTTGTATTTTTTGAAACATCACTTGTTTTGCCTTTCTAGCTCAATTGAATGACAAGGAATGGAATCAGACCTTTTCGCGCTAACTCGATCGGTCAGGTGATCAGAGCGAGCGGTTTGAGCGAAACTTGGCTTTGCAAAGGCGAGAAAGGCAATCGTTTTGCAATCGCTGTTGCAAAACTAAACGAGATTAATGTGAAATTGGAGCTTGATTACTGGCCGAGCCAGTTTTTGATGATATACATAGATAATGGGAGGAGGAAATTGCCGCCAGGAAGCCGGTTGGCCTGGCGCTTCCAGGCTGCCTGATCGTGGCTGCCTTGTTATTCTCCTTTCCCTACGCCCGCCTCTACATCAGTGGCGCGCTTGCCAATCGAACTCAATGGGCCGCTGAATGGCCTATCTGCCTGCAAAGGTCCCTTCCAGGTGACCTCAATGCGTTCGCTTGAGAGCCGCCGAAGGAGTAGTGCAGCTTGCCGACGAGAGCAACGACAACAAGTTTGCTCGGCCGGCCGCTTTGGCCGGCGCAACCAGAGCCACAAAGCTTCAGCCACTAATGCCGCCAGTTCGCGGCGCCGACCTGCAATTCAAAGTTCATCGTCGCTTAATTGCGAAATGATTCAGCACTTTGAGGCTGACATCCGATGTTCCAGCGCTGACGGAAGTGGCAAGAAGAGCCAAAACGAGCAACAATCGTGCTGGTTCGAAAACTTCGACGACCAAAAGCAAGACGAGCGACTGCGCGCCAAGGTTGTTAGTTTTGCGAGGAGGGAGAGTGATAATTGCAAGAGCTTGCTCGGCTCAGGTAAAGTAAGCGTCAAGGGCAAACAGAGTGAGGGGCAAGTTTTCGTTCGCGAGCCAAGAGGTTTCTTCAAGTTGCCAACAAGGTTTAAGGCGCCAAGTTCGTGCAGTATTCGGGCACCCGAATCTATCATCGACAATCGGAAGCTTGAGGACGAAGAGAAGGGCCAAGTTCTGGGCGATGGGAACGCGCAGGTCGAGTGCGAGAACGATGTCGACGGCGGCTATGCCTGGATTATCCTGGTGGTCATGTTCGTCATCAACGCCTCCACCTTTGGCAGCGCCCGAGCCTACGGACAGATCTTCGAGAAGCTCGCCCGCCAGGAGGAGCTCGGCCGGGCTCAGGCTGCGCTCCCATTCACCATCATGGGCGCCATCGAAAACATGGGCGGCCCCCTGACAGGCTGCCTGCTCTCTTGGACGCGCTCCTGGCGGCCAGTCATGTTTCTCGGCTCAACTCTAGTCGTCCTATCGCATCTATTGGCCGCCTTCTGCCACTCACAACTAAGCCAAATACTAGCCATGGGCCTTATGTGCGGCTTGGGCTTGAGTTTTGTTACAATCTGCTCATTCCAAATCAACAATGCCTACTTCGTGCGCTACAGGAGCGGCGCCTTTGGCCTCTGTCTGACGGGTGCAGCGGTTGGAACTCTATACATATCGCCCCTATGCAAGTACGTCCTCACCAACCATTCAACCAGCAAATGTTACCTCATGCTGGCCCTTGTCTTGGCCCCAAACGTGCCTCTATCGCTATTGCTGAAGCCAAAGGGCGAACAACTCCCTCCAACGGGCAAAGGCAAGTGCGCAACAATATGCGACCGATTGGACAGGATGAGGCCCACAGGTGAGCCAGACGGCCTGTGGACAAACATCACAAGTGTTCTGAAGAATCCGATATTTCATCTCATTTGGCCCACTCAGCTTCTCTTCTGTTGGCTGAACTTTGTCATGGGAATGATAATATTGGACTTTGGAGAGGATAGAGGCTTGGATGGTGGAAGTGTGGAGCAGCTGATTCCAATTTGGGCTTGCGGGCAACTCTTTGGCCGCGTTATATTGGGCTCCCTAGTCGACACCAGAATAATCTCATACAAACTCTTCACTGTCATCTGTCTGGCCTCGATCAGTTTCTCAACTTGGGCCCTCAACAACATAAGGGACGAAGATTACGAGGACAAACTACTTCCCATCCTCGTCTTTGCCTTGTCAGCCTTCATCTCGAACCTTTATATCCTATTCAATGGTTTAATAGTGAATTATATGGAAAAGCCGCTCACTGCCCTCAGTTTGGGAATCTCCTCCTTCACGGGCAGTTTCTTTCTCCTCCCAAGGGCAAAAGTCATCGGCTATTACAGGGACTCGACGGGCAACTATGACGCAATGCTCGCAATGTTTACCTATGTCTCGCTGGCCGCCGCCCTCGTTTGGCTAACCATTCCTGGCGCTTGCTCCAAGATTAGGTCTCTTCTAAAGTTGTAGGCGAGCGCTTGTCCAGCTCTCGTGTCCTTGAGTGTCCGATGATATTCGTGCTAGCAATCAAAGTCTTTCAGATGAGAGGATATCCTCGTGGAGCATATAAATAAACTTCCCCCCCTAATATCTCAGCAGAATGGCCCTCTCTCTCTATCTTTCGTTTGTTGGCCCCTCGCCTTCATCCCAATCCAATTCTTAACCGCATGAGACTGGACGGTTCTGCTGACCAACAACAGATGGCAGTGCCTGCGGCTGGATCTCAATCTACCAAGCTCGTCAGTTGATCGTATTCGCATGGCTTAGCAGTCGATGGGCGAAAAGGAGCGCGATCCAAAATCTTGCCATGAATACAGGTGGGCGCCTTCACTTAAGTAGGAGGTTATTTATTGCAGTTTGCTAGGAGTTTGTGACGTCTAGGTTGCAATTTTTGCTTGCTAACAGGGAGGAGAGTTGCACTCCCATCGGCCGGCACTCTAATCGGCGCCCGCTGACACCCATAGAGCGCCCGGAATGGGCAAACTGGAGGGCTTGATAGGGATATGGGAGTCGGTGTTGGGGTAGTTGGAGCTATGGAAGCGCCGATGGTGCCAGGGTAACGAGCCAGTCCGGTGGCAGAGCGCGCTGAGAGTATGCAAGCAGCAGGGTTGGCCAGTGCCCCACACCTGGTTGGCCGGTGAGCTAGTGGGCCAGGCGGCTGCCTGAATACTGGAACGAGCAGTTGGCACTTGTCGCCATCTAGCGCCCATTTGGCTGATCATTGGGTTAAGCCTCTAATTCATTGAATGGAGACAACGAGTTCATTAGTGGACATTAGGGCGCCTCTACCTGTGCGCAAGTGGAGGAGCAATAAAGCGGAGGGTTTGAGCAAGCGGCCGCCCGGCTCAAGCTGGCAAACTAAATTCATGGCCGATTTTCGAGCCGCGCGATTATGGGGCCAGCTGGCCATGCTTCGTTGGCTCAGCTCTCGGCTTGGAAGCGTGCGACAGATCGTTGAATCATCAAGCCAGCTCGGCTGGTCCAAATTGGCGTAGGCGCGGCTCAAATGCTTACAATCTAAACTGACTCTTTGCTGGAGCGAGCGCCGCCGAGCTCGCGGGGGCCAGATTTCAATTATCAAAGTAGATTTTGCAGAATTGTTGCCAGGCTTGCATGTTGTCGTTGTTGATGTTGATATTCGGTTAGCTCGCAGAGTTGGCAAGCGAGCTCGGGCCAAGAAAAACAAACTGCCCTGCGCATTGGCGGCCCTCTTGCCCTGGCAGGCAAGCGCGCGCGCGCGCAAACGCAAGCCCCAAAACAGCTCCGGCCGCCGGTCAGCCGGTCTTGCCAGATTTGGGCCGCGCCGGCTGGCTCCAGTTCAGCGACAGAAGGCCGGCCGGCTGGTTGAGTTGGGGCGCCAGTTGGAGTTGTGTCGCCGAGCGAGCCAACAGAGGCTCGGGAGGAAGCGCGCGCAGAGGAGTGCGAGAGAGTCGGCCGGCTCGAGCGCCAGCAATCAATCAATGCGAGCAAGGATCCCGAGGGCGAGTGCTGGAATTGAGGGAGGCTTGTTTTGTGCGCGGATTTTTGTGCCAATCCGTTGGCCAAACGTGAGATGCTGATTGGGCCGCAAGTTCAAGTTTGAAAATTCAATCCAGAAAGCTCGAGCCCTCCAGAAAAAGCCAGCGACTGAGGCGCCAGTTGGAGCCGAGAGGCCGGCTTGTGGCTCGGGCTGGCACAAGCTGGGCCAGTGGCCAGGCGGCCCGCCGAGTTGGCCATCTCTGAGGTCGGGTGAGTTTAGAATTCAGAGCTTGAGTTTGCGAGCTCGAACAATGGAATAAACAGCGAGCCAGGCGGCCAAGGAGCAAGCTAGCTGATCGAGGGCCAATGCTCGTGGGCTAGGCAAACAGGCTCATTTGACGAGCGGCGGCAGATTCAAAATTGGCGCCAACTCGCTCGCTCTAACAAGCGCAGATTTGTGTGCACGGGAGGCACTCGTGCTCGAAGGCGGTGCCATCAGTTGGTTGATTAATTGAAAGGCAGCTCGTTGTTGTTGTTGTTTGTTAGATCTTGGCCGAGATAAGACTTGCTGGCCAGCGCCAGTTGCGGGCCGCCAATGATGCATTGGCCAGGCGCGTCTGCCGAGCGCCAAGCGCCCGGCGAGTCCGATGAGATTCCGGTTGAGTTGAGGGCTCAAAAGCATGCCTTTTGAGCTAGCCTGACTGGCGCGCGGAAGTCAGGCGGCCGGTCGGGCATGGCGGCGCCGGAAACAGTGTTGCCATCTTGCTTTCGGCGGCTCCATTTCATGCCCACTGAGTTTGGCGGCGACGGAAGCGCAACCGGCGCCGCTGGTTGGGGCTAATTATGATGTCTGTTCATTGCGAGCTGCCGGGCCAAAAATTAATCGATTCCCTCTGGGCGCCAAAAACTCCAAATTGGGCCGCCCCACTTTGGCCGCCGCTTCCTGCGCCGACTTTGCTCGTCCCGAAAGCGAGCTGCCGACTTAATTAGACGTCGGCTAGTCAACGAGCCGACGCTGATTAATTCCAAGCCCGACGATCGGAGGCTCGCCGATATCAGCCAGCCAGCCAGCCAGCCGACCAACCAATCCGAGCCTTCAGCGCCCAAACCCGAACCAGCTTCGGGCCCAAACTGGCGGCCCGCCTCACCTGGCCGGCTGGCTGGCTGGCGCAGCCTTTAAGGCGGAAAAAGTCGGACTTGAGCTCGCGCCTCTGTTCGCGCGCCCAGCTCGCCAGTGTCCTCTTTTTGCCGCTTCCCAAACTGGAGCCGACAACCACGTCCGCCGGAACCCATTTGGCCGGCTAGCTTGCCGAGTGGTTTGCGCAAATAATTTACGAGCTCCGCCCAGTTGAGGCGCCGGCAGCGCGAGGCCACTAACGCAGATTTCAATTCAACTTATCTCGTCCCTGCATCTGCTAAACTCGTTCCTGGCCAAACAAAGCCGAACCCAACCGAACGGAGCCGCCCCATTGCTCGCCGTGAACTTGACGAGCAATTTCAGCCCGCTCGCCCCGGGCCTTGGAAGTGACACATCCGGTCGCCTTGAAAGCCGCGCGCCTCGCCTCGCCTCCCCCCAAATGCGCTCCACTTTAGAGCTCCATATCTGCGAATGCAAAGCTTAAGCTGCGCCCTCTCCGCAGTCTCGCTCGCAGGGCCGGCGCGCAGCTGGACGGGCGGACTCAATTTTCCGCCTAGTTGCACTTAATTACCTGACCAATTGGCTCTCGGTTTGGGTCTGCGCGCTCGTTTGCATTGCGCCCGCAGCCGGCCCGCTCGATTTCCGCTGGCCGAGCGGCGACAGATTGCGCGTATCTGGCCGCCCATTGTTGGCCAGCAGGAGTGGGCAGCCGACAGATTGCTCGAACAGAGCGGCCTCTCCGCGCCAGAGGAGTCGCTCGCGCAAGCGAACAGAGTTGCAGCCAACCAACTGGCCGCAGCTCGCCACTCTCGCTTCCGGCGCCAGGCTTCGGCCAACCGCGAGTGTCGGCCGGGCTGGCCGCTAATTGAAAGGCTGAGGCGCAAAGGCGTTGGAGCCAGCCGCTGACTGCTGGTGTCGCGTCTCGCGGGCTGCTTGCACACGACAGGAGCCCTGTCTCCTCTTCGGGCGCTCTTTCAGGCCAACTGCAGGGCAGCGCAACGAAAACAAGCCAACCCTTTGCCCATCAATCCAAGTCTTGTTGGCAAATTGGCGCCCGTCAGCTATCTGTGGCGCGCACATTGTTTATTTACAGTGGCTGGCGCCTAGCGGGCGAGGCGCAGCGAGCGCGCTGCCTCTTAAAATCGCAGCCACAACGGGCGCCCACTGCTCGTTGCCCAGCCCACTCGCCCTTTGCCCTCTGGCAGCGAGCACGAGCGAGGCGAGCCGGCGCTCTGCGCGGGCGGCCAACCAGCCAAATGGCCACTCGCCCGCCAAGCCGCTGTTTTGTGCCTAAAAACATAAAGGCAAATTACAAACTTTTACTACGCAATAAAAGCTCGAGTGTCGAAAATGGCATCGCAATAATCTTGACGAAATTTCGACTCGCTGGATCTCTAACCCGGCTTTTGGCTGGGGGGGGGGCCACTAATTTGGCTCTGTCGCGCCCATTTCCGGCCGAGCAGGGAGAGTGGCGCCAGTTTGAGAACAATTGGAGGGGATGCGCGCGGCCATTAGCTCGCCAGATTTGCTTCCTCTTTGTCCGCCCGTCCGGCTGGTTGGCTGGCTGGCCAGTTTGAGCCTGATTAATCGTGTTGCGCGCAAAGCTGAGCTCGGCTAAACTCGAGCGAGCGCCAACAACTGTGCGCCGCGCAGGCAGAGCAAGCTGCACGAATTAGCTTGCTCAAATCAATCAATATAGGAGCCGGACGAGTTGCGCGCCCTCCAGACTTCCGGCCGACCGGCCAGTTGCATGCTGGCGAGTGGGGCGCGAAAAGCCAATGAGCCTTGAAGTCTTTGCATTGAGTCGTTGCATGAGCTCAACGGCGGCTGTTTGAGTTTGGCGCGCAAAGTGAGCGCCCACTGCGCGCCCCCCAAATATGAGGCCTTGGCGCAAGTTTGATTGAATATTCTTCTCGCCGGCGCTCGCTTTCTGTCCGCCAGTGGCAGGATTGTTATTAAATCATTGCCGTTTTGAGCGGCGGCGGCGGCGACGGCAGTGGCAGCGGCAGCGGCAGCGGCAGTTGGCTTGGACAGCAGGTCGCCGGGATCATTATTGCTTTTGTTGGAAAAGTTGCGCAACTCGCGCGGCCAGGTGAGCCGCCATTGATCATTTGGAAGCGGCCGAGCGCTCGCTGGTGGCCGCAGTGCCTTGACGGCGCGCAACCGCCAGCTCGCAACACGGGCGCCTCGAGATGCGTTGGCGCGATAAACAGATAATGGTGGCCGAGTGACCAAATTGATTCTCAATCAGTGGAGCGAGTAGGCTGGCCGCGCCCTCGAGAGAGAGCTCTCGGCCCGTCCGGCGGCCGGCGGGAGGAGCCGAGCAGGCCGAGCGTCGCCGCTCGTGGGCCTCCCCTCGGCGCTCCTCTTGCGGCGGGCAGCCAAGTCGAGTCTGGCGCGAGCCAGTCGCATATCGGGTTCTCCGACGACAGGCCAGCGGCTGCGGCTGCGGCGAGGCCGACGGCAAGCCGGCTCCCGAGTGGCGAGAGGAAATTAAATTTCTGTTTGATCGAGCGAGCCGGCAAGCGCGAGAGTGTCAGCCAGCCAGCCAGCCGGCTCCACTCTCGGCCCATGAAATTAGTATGGCCGACGAGCCAGGCGCTGTCAGCGTCTCGCCTGCCAGGTGCGCGCCGCCAAAACCGCTTTGGGCCAACACCTGCGCCCGATTTGCCGCCTCCGGTGTCGGATTTCATTTTTCAACTTCAACACTAAAACGCCGAACCATCAAGCGGCCTCCTCCTCCTCTCCACTTTGGCCCCATTTCCGCGCCGCCAAGTGGACGCAAACACTGGCTCACCTGTTCAATATGGCGCCCACAGGAGCGTCCACTCGGCTGCGGTGGCGGCCGCGGCTGCAGTAGCGGCCGCTCGAAGCGCAAGAGTCGCCGGCAAACACGCGCCCTGGCCGACGCTTTGCGCTCCAACCAGCCACCAACCATTAGGCGGCCCACGCTCACTCCATTATACACTGAGCTGATGGGCCGACGACAACTCAATTTATTTATATTGGCTCCAATTGTGTTCCAACTCCCACGACAAGTTGCCATGGAGTCGAGTTGGCTTTGTCGCCGAGATTGCGGGCGGTCAGATTGAGTTGCTGCGGCCAAGCTAATCTGGGCGACTGGACTCTTGCGGTTTTAGGTGGCCTAGATTGGGGGCGCCCATCAGTTGGCTAAATTGGGCGGCAATCAGCGCACGAGAGGTCCCTCCAACCGCAACTGCAACTGCAACTGCAACTGCGACTGCAACACCAACTCTAACTTCAACCCCAAGCCCAACTCCAAAAGCCGCCCACCTGTCCGCTCGCCTCTGCGCAAAGGGAAATGATTGAATTGTCTTATCCGGGTTCAATTCAAGCCGCGCTTGCGCTCCAATCAAATTACCTGCGCTGCCAAGGCGAGCCAAGTGGCGCTAATTGTTCCGTCCGCAAAGCGCGACTGCGAGTTGCGGACTCGGCTGCCTCGAGCGAGGTCGCGAAAAGGACTATGCACACGAGCGCCTAGGGCGCCGAGTCGGTCGCTCGGCTGCATGCGCAGAGGCGCAAAACTGGCTGGATTCGCCGTCGCTGTTGCTGCCGCCGCCGCCGCCGCCGCTGCTGCTGCTGCTGCTGCATCGGCTCGCTGTAACGACACTTTGATCGGCTTCCGATGAAATCAGACCAGCGCCGGCCGCTCAGTTTGGCAAAGTTTATTTGTATCGAGTAGTGAGTTCATGAATTATTCATTATTGTAACCATTTTAGTTGCCAAATTAAATTGGCAAGCAAAATCAAGGCAAAATAAGGCGGCGCCCACTCGGCGGACCAATCGGCTAAGCCTTGGGTTTGGGCGCCGCAAATGTGAGTGCTCGTGTGCAAGCGTGCAGTTTTCCCCAAGCGCGAGCACTCGGACAAACCGGATGCTGGGCGCGGGCCGCGCGCCCGATGTTTGCGGTCAAGAAGGCCGGCGGCGCGTCCGTTATCTCTCGATGCTCGCGCTTCCGAATTAACCAGAGCAAATTTGTCGCCCGCAAACGCTCGGCGCACAGGTAACCCTTGGCGCCACTCCACTCGGCCGCCCGCCCGCCCGGCCGCAAAGCCGCTACCTTGGAACCGGCGCAATCAATCGGATCTAATCTAATCCAAGACGACGCGCCCCTGAGCCCTCTGCCGGCCGCGAGCAAACTGGCCGCTGGCTAAGCAGCGAGCCAACTCCATGCGACCAAAGCCTCTGCCCGAAAACCAAACCAAACCGCACTCCTGCGCTAAAGCTGCCTCTTGAGGGCGCGCTTTGAAACTAATTGCTGCGAGTACCTGTGAACAGTCGGCCAATCAAGTGCACTGGCGACAACTGGGCGCCAAGATGAGCGAGCAGTCGAAGGGCGAGCCGAGTGCCGAGATTGGAGAGGGGCTCAGTTTAAGGAGGGTTAAATCGGCGAGGAGGAGGAAGAGGATGGGTAAATCCTGCCTCGCTCAACTGATCAACTTGGGCAGATTAAACACGCTCAACGCAAACAATGGCCCGCCCGCTCAAATCAACCTGTCGCAAGGCTCAACTGAGCGCCGCTCAAATCCCCAAATACACGCCCCAAATCCGCTCATAGCGTTGAATTTGAGGCCAGCCGAAGAGGATGCCGCAAGGGAGGAGAAGCCGGAGAGGAGCGGAGCAAACTTGGAGGAGGCAAACGAGAGGAGGAGGAGAAGAAGCACGATTGATGGTGATGACTTTGATCCATCCATTGGCAGCGTTGAGGAGGTGAGAGGCAACTTTATCGCCTTGCTCAGTTATAGCAAATTGCAAGGCTTTTACCTGGGAACGCTAGCCTATTCTGTGATGATGATCTGTCTTGTTTTGTATGCAAATTTGAGCGCCGATTCGTCGCACAGCGACAATCGAGCGGATAGAAACTCGTCCATTCACGAAGCTGGCGGCCACGACTACACGACACCAGCAAACAGGCCCGCTGAGCTCATCTATGAGCCGAATTGGCTCCTCTTGAGCCTCACCATCGGCGCAACCTTTCTCCTGGCCTCGATCGCAGCATTGACAACAATCAAGTTCAGCGCGGCCGAGAGTTTGACTGAGTGCGAAAACAAGCAGCAGGTTCAAGGTCAGAATTGTGGCGCCAAGAGGGAGAATTTGGAGCTCAGGCTGAGCTTATTGAAATTTGCTGGCTTAATCACAACGCTCCTGCTCCTCTATTTACCTCCATTTATGCTCACCTTTGGAGGCCCCGAGAGTTGGTCGCAAATGAGCTTGGACTCTCTGCACTTACCAATCGGGGCCACTTTAGCGCTGGTCTACATGCAGCCACTTTTGCTCGAGGGCTCATCGCTGAACGCAAAACTGGTTGGCGCAATAACCAACTTGCCTTTATTAATTTTGGCACTCCTTCCATTATTGCTTCAGTCTCCATCTGTCGCTAGCGAGACGAGATTTGGAGACTTAGCGCTGGTTGCGGTCATCTGCTCGCCACTCATCCTGTTTCTTGCAATTCTAAGGAGGCATAAGTTCACAGCTACCGTCACTAGGGATACATTTTCAGGTGCATCGCAGCTAATCGAGGCAAAAGTAAGCCTTGAACATCAACGCCAACAACAGGAGACCCTCCTTCTGAGCGTCCTGCCTGCTTACGTGGCCGAGCAGGTTAAACGAAACATGCTCAAGAAGATCACAAATCCGTCGCCCCATCCATCTTCAAACTCGCTCGACCAAGCTGAGCCGACACAAAACTCAACCAACCAACCAGCTGTCAGCATGCACAGCCAGCAAGCGCCCATCTCTCCCCAGCTAGTGTCTACGAGCGTTTGCCATTCGCCCTCAAGAGGAGCGATAACTCTAGGAGGCAGCTCGAGTTATGAGAGGGGCCAGGCTCAGGTGCAACCAGAAGTGCAGCGAGACTTGCAAGTGCAACTAAATCCGAGAATCAAGCTTAAAAACTCTTCCCTCATGCCAACCACAACCACCACCACCACCTCAACAGGCGCGTTTGTTGGCCATGAGCAAAGAGCAAGAAACGAGACCTCAACCTTCGTGAGCCAAGCTCAGCAAAGCCCAAATCAAGTAAACGCAATTCCACAACACGTGAATACTCCCTTCGCTGGCCAAGTTAGACGAGGCTTCAACGAGCTTTACATCAGAACCTACAACAATGTTAGCCTCCTCTACGGCGACATTGTTGGCTTCACCCGGCTTTGCACCCAATTGAGCTCGTCGCAGTTGGTTCGAGTTTTGAACGATCTATTCAGTCACTTTGATCATTTGGCTGAGAAGCACAAGATTATGAGGATCAAAATACTCGGTGATTGCTACTATGGAGTTGGCGGTATACCTGAATTTGCTGTCTTGGGCGCAAAGAGTCGCGCAAGTAATAAAAACGAGAACCATGCGATCAACTGCGTAAACATGGGATTGGAGATGATCAATTACATCAGAAAGTTGAACATTGAACGTGCCTCAAACGGGGAGAGCCTAACTCGTTCGGTGAGCAACGTTCTAGAGGCTGAGCTCAGGCGAACTGGCGGACGCTTGGACCGGACAGACCCTCGTCCAGTTGAGGGCCATCGGTCGGCCGGTAGCGGCCAGCTGAGTCCCTTGCCGCCCTTCGAGCTGAACATGCGGATTGGAATCCACACTGGCCACATACATTCGGGCGTCATTGGCCTCAAGAAGTGGCAGTTTGACGTTTGGAGCAACGATGTCTCCATTGCAATGCACTGCGAATCCTCAGGTATTGCCGGCCGGGTTCAAGTGACGGACGCAACCATAACCCACTTGAACGGTGCGTTCACCTACGAAAAGGCTGGCGGTGCAGAACGGGACTCGTTTCTCGCCACCAAGGACATCCGCACTTATTTGATCAAGGATCGCGCAAAACCAAGTCTGAGATTGCTGGCCAAGGATCCGAGCGAACGGGATAGAAAGTTGATGGCTCGACGGAGGGAACAATGCCGAGTCTATAGTAAGTCAACCAGCAGCGCTGATACTGAAGCTCAGCACAACTTGGATGAGGACAATATTAGAGCCGCCACCATTGGCACCATTCGCCAGACTCTTCTTGCGGGCGAAACTTGCAATTCGAACACTCTAAACTCCTATGGACTTGCCTTAAATCACCAGGATATGAAACTTCTGACATTAGACTTTTACGAGTCAACACTAGACAAACTCTTTGCGAACCAACCAGTTGAGGGCCTCTACTGGGAACTGGCAACAATCCTCCTCCTTCTACTTGTGTTAGCATTGATTGCCAGCTCAACTGGGCTCCCTCCAGATGTAGATAGGTTGACTCTAAGCCTACCAGTCCTCTTTGTGTTCCTCATTTTACTTGCTAGTTTCAGGCCAAGAATAGGCAGCACTGAGGTGGCTAGAAGTGGGAGCAAGATGGTGGCGCAGGTTGATGGGCTAACCTCTGAGTCCTCGCCTCTAAAACCGCATGAAGTTATTAGGATGAAAGGGGATAAAAGCTGCTATTGCTTTCTCGATTCTATTAGAACACAATTGATCAGAATTAATAGTTTCACTCCAAAATGGCTCAAGTTAACTAGAATTTTTGCCATTGATAAGAGAAAAAGTAAGCTCAGAAGTGCTGCAATAACTCTGGTGTTCATAACTGTGATCTTGGTCCAAATTTACCTGAACCAAAAACGAATTTGTCACGAAATTGAGGTCGCTCAGAGGTGGAGCTCAAAAGTGGATCAAAATGTGGGTTTAACTGAGGGCTTTTTGTTTCGGGAGCAAAATCAACTAAGTGTGATAATATTGCTGATTTCAATGGATTCAAGCCTGAATTTATTGACCTACAAGACGAGATTGTTTTTCCTCTTTGTTGTTGTTGGTTTAAACTTTTATTCAACTTGGCCACCGATTAGGTTACAGGAAACGTTGTGTTTAAATTCAGCGGTAAATTTTGGCGAATCAATTAGGCGGACATCAGTTAGCAAACGACAGGTGATTGATTGGTGGGCTTGCGCAATTTTGACTGTGATGGCCATTTGGAGTTATGCGTTTGCGCGCCAATTAGAATACACAAATCGGGCAAACTTCTTGTGGCGCAATAGGCTCAACGTTGACCATGAGGAGCTCGAGTATATAAGCGGAATCAACAAGGTTCTCCTTGAAAATATCCTACCCTCTCATGTAGTCCAATACTACCTGACCCATCCGAGCGAGCAGCCCAGGAGTCGTCTGCCAACTTTGCAAGCTTATATGCGAATGAGTAAGTTTAGATTTGAAAATTAATGATACCAAGACCATAATATAAGCATTATCAAACTAATCTGTGACGCTCAACCGTACCTGTCAGGTTTTAGCAACATGCGAATCTTGAACAACGAGCTCTACCATGAGCAGCATGACAACGTTGCCGTCATGTTTGCATCGATTCCGCATTTTTATGAGTTTTACGATGAGTCGGACATTAGCAAACAGGGCCTTGGTTGTATAGCACTGCTGAACGAGATAATTTGCGACTTTGATAAGCTCCTTCTGAAGAACAAATTCAGTCGCATCGAGAAGATCAAGACCATTGGCAGGTGAGCTTAAAAGTGATGGCCACTATCATCAATTCTAACCCATCAGCTAACTTCTGACGAAACAACCCATAGCACTTACATGGCAGCGGCCGGCTTGCGACCAAGCACCCTAACAAGTGGCTCGAGGGCCAGCACAGTGTCACAGTTGGCGGCCATTGGCTGCCAACTCAACAGTCCAAGACAGGAACGAAGCCCGTTAGGCTTGGACAAGGCGAGAGCCGAGAGCAGTTTCGATTTTGGCGGGCAAAATCTTCTAACCAGCGACGGCGAAGATAGAAGACTCTTGATGAACCAGCAAAAGTTGAACCTCATTTGCATGATTCAATTTGCAACCAGCCTAATGACAGCACTCAACGGGATAAACAAGCAGAGCTTTCAGGTGTTCAAGTTGCGCATTGGAGTGAACACTGGGCCCGTTATTGCGGGCGTCATTGGAGCCCAGCGGCCGTTTTACGACATTTGGGGCGATTGTGTGAACGTAAGTCTTGGCTTGGTTGGTTTGCCTGGTTAAGCTAGAAAGTGTTGAAATCTAACGCGTAACCACCTCTGTCCTCTAAGATTGCGAGCCGAATGGAGAGTCTGGGCCAAGTGGGCAGGATTCAGGTGGAGGAGAGGACGGCCAGATTGCTGAGGGAGAGCCTATGCGCTGAAAGTGAGTTTTGTCCCACTACTACTAAACTGAGCATTAACTCGAACAAACGGATCGCCTAACTATCGCCAAACTTGTTGCAACTTGAAATTGGATTTGCCACGCAGCTTACTCGATTGTGCGCCGAGGAGCGATCGACGTCAAGGGAAAGGGCGGAATGGTGACCTACTTTGTGGACAAGAGGGCGGTTCCAGCGCAAATGAAGCCCGATGACGAGCAAGCGGCCAACCGGGAGCAGCGGCGGATGCAGGTGGAGCCGGCGGCCGGGAAGTTGGCGCCAGCTCGCCTGAGCTTGGAGCCAGCGAGTGTGACAGAGCTGGTTAGCTAGCTCGAGAGAAGAGTGCTGCCGGCGCCGACAGGTCGTTTGGAAGTGGACTCTCATGGCCACTCTACGCCGCTGCTGCTTCTGTAAGCAAACGAAGCTGCCCCCTCTCCGTGTTGTGGATCGCTTATCACAGCGTTCCATCGGTGTTCACATGTCCCTACCTGGTCACGCCGCTGGCTCGCCTAGGGCAGGTGCATGACAGGCCAACCGGGTGGCAGACAAACCTTCGAGCGGGAGACATGACTTTTGAAGGCAGTCTAGCCGGCCCACTTGGCGAGCGAGCGCGCGTGCTATCCGCACTAAGCATGGCCGGCGCTCGCCAGCAGCAACAGGCTCATCAAACTGGTAGTGGCGGTTAGAGTTGGCTAGGCGACCGTTGCCAGGCCAGCTGATCCCTGCAACCGCCGCCAGCTCGCTCGCTTGCTTGCAGGATACAACCAGAGTGGAGAGGCTTGCGGTGATGCTGTTGCCGTCGGTGTTGTTCAGCTTTCTGGCGTAAAGCATCGCTATCTGAGTGTATGTAAATGATTATTGTTGTTGATAACTCGTCGGCGCTCTTTATCTAGATCCCGGCGGCTCGTTAGCCTGGCAAAACATTTCCATCGGCAAACATGGATTTCCAATTCACCTTCGCTATCTGTGCAGCGCTCGCAGTAGCCAGCAGAGGGGGTTAAAACGCAAGCGGAGACTTTAATTGGAAGAGATTTGCATAGAGACAGGGAGCGAAGAGGAGCCCATCGACCTTCAAGAAGTGGGCCAGGCAGAGAGGATGGCGGACAAGGCGGGAAAGCGAGCCAAGCGGCTGCTCTTGGGCTTGCTCATGGCGATCCAATTGGCCGGCGGGATCCAGGGAAGCGAGCGGCTGGCCGCTGGAGCCGACCACCGGCCAACAGCCACTTGGGCGCCCCAACAGGCGAGCCAGCCGGCACCACAATCGGCGGCCACCACGACGCAGGCGCCCAGAAGACAGGGGCCAGCCGACGATGAGTATCTAATAGGCGTTGGAATTGCCGATATAACTGGGCCAGCAGCCGACATAAATCTAGTGAGTTTAATACAGCAGCTAGCGGCAACGGCCGGCAACTCGCCGGTTTCAAACTCCGGTTTAAACTTCCGAGAGTTGATCAGGATTCAGCATCCAAGTTGGCGCGATTTGAGTGATGTTAAATTGCAGTTTAAGATTAACTTTAACCCTTTGCTCCTGCGAACTCCGTCGATGAATGCGCTCCTTAGATGGGCTATGCCAAACCAACTCAAGATGCAGGCGGAATACACTTACGCCAATTTAGTCGTTCAGTTATAATAGAGGACAAATTTGGAAATAGGATTCTGTATACAAGCATTGATAATGGAATGATCTCGCAATTGTTGCGCGTTCAAGTGCTTAAAAGATTGAAACAAACCTACGGGCAAGGTGTGTTCAATGAGAGCAACGTTATGATGTCAGGTGAGTAGTTGTTTGGTGGGTTAGATGTATTGAGTTTTAGGAGATGCTAACATAAGCTCACAAACAGCCACGCACTCGCACTCCTGTCCGGGCGGCTTCTTCCAATACATGCTCTACAATATTCCCTCGGCCGGATTTATAAGCCAAACTCTGAGCGCCCTCGTGGAGGGAATCACGAGAAGCGTTGATAGGGCAAGCGAGAATCTCCAACCAGGTAGAATTTACTACGCCGAGGGCGAGCTCCTGGATGCAAGCGTCAATCGGAGCCCAACCTCCTATGAAAACAATCCGCAGGATGAGCGCGCAAAGTATCGCTTCAACACGGACAAACAAATGATTCTCCTCAAGATGGTTGACAGAGAGGGGAAGCCGCTGGCCATGCTCAACTGGTTTGCAGTCCACGGAACCAGCATGAACAATACCAACCACTTGATTAGCAGCGACAACAAAGGGTATGCATCCATCCTGTTCGAGCATGAGTTCAATCCGCCTGGCACTCTGCCGGGAAAGGGCAAGTTTGTGGCCATTTTCGCGCAAGCAAACGAGGGCGACGTTTCGCCGAACACGCGCGGCCCACGATGCATAGACACCGGCTTACCTTGTGATTCGGCCACCAGCACCTGCGGAAATCCGCCCAGCGTAAGTATTTGAGCCCTGAGCTGTTGCCGCAACCAACATGGCGCTTGATAACCAACTCAAAACAACATGTTCTCGCATCAAACAATAGAACGAGAAGTGCATTGCCTTCGGGCCAGGCAAGGACATGTTCGAAAGCACCAAGATCATTGCCTACAAGCAGTACTTTAAAGCACGACAGCTCTTCCTCGACGAGAGCTCGCAGCAGCCATTGAGGGGCCCAATAAAGTATGTGCACGAGCACATTGACATGACCAAGCAGGTTGTTCCCCTCTACAAGTCTGCCATCGAATTGGCCAACCGGCAACAACCAAAGCCCACAATCGCGCTCAACTCAACATATCGCACCTGCCCTGCTGGACTCGGTTACAGTTTCGCCGCCGGCACCACCGACGGTCCGGGCGCCTTTGACTTTCAGCAAGGCGACACTGCAAGCACTCGCTACTGGAACATGGTGCGCGATTTTCTCCGCCGCCCATCAGAGAGCCAAATCAAGTGCCACCACCCAAAACCAATACTTTTGTCAACGGGCGAGATGGACTTTCCCTACATGTGGCACCCAAAGGTTGTACCAACGCAGCTTTTCCTCGTTGGCCAATTGGCCATTGTTGGTCTGCCGGGCGAGTTCACCACTATGGCTGGTCGAAGGGTTAGAAATGCGGTTAGAGAGACTCTCCTTGGCTTGGCCAATCAGATGCCAGACGACCTTTTGGTGGAGGATTCGCGAACAAAGGGTTTGGACTCGAGCGAGGAGGACGAGGAGGCGATGGCGGCCATGTCTGGCAAGCAACGGAGAAGACGCTCGCGGGCGGCGGCCAGCGACATCAAAGTTGCACTCTCAGGCTTATCAAACATCTACACCTCCTATGTGACCACCCTAGAGGAGTACGAGATTCAGCGCTACGAGGGCGCCTCGACGCTCTACGGGCCACACACGCTACAGGCCTATGTGAACCAGTTCAAGAAGCTCGCCGGCCACTTGGCTAGCGGAACGCCACTCGAGAACAACCAACTGGAGCCCCCAGATCTAACTAAGAGTTTGTTCACCCTCAAGGCTGGCGTCATATTCGACGGCACCCAAAAGGGGCGCTCCTTTGGGCAGCCGATCACCGATGCGAACACAAGCCGCCCCTACAAGTGCCAAGAGACTGTTACCGTCTCCTTTGTCGCTGGAAATCCGAGAAACGACTTGCGCCAGGAGGATTCGTTCATCTATGTGGACAGATACTCGGCGAGCAACGCAACCTGGACTCCAATTGCGAGTGACGCCTCCTGGGAGACCAAGTTCATTTGGGAGAGGACTAACACCATCTTCGGCGAGAGCAGGGCGCTCGCTGTTTGGGATATTCCGCACGATTGTCAGCCTGGAGTGTACAGGATTCGCCACTATGGGGCGCACAAGAACTTGCTCCAGAAGGTCTCGCACTACTCGGGCCAGTCGTCGCCCTTCAAGGTGACCAGCGACGAGTCTCAAGTCCAGCTGGCCGAGTTGGACGCGCTGCTGAACTCGGCCATCGTGACCCAGCAAGCCGCCTTGGCTGCTCAGGGCACAAACCAGAGGCGGCTACAAGCGGACCAGCGGCAACAGGCGAGCGGGCAGCCGTCCATGTACTCGCCATTCAGCCTCCTCAGCTCCTGGTTTGGGTCTAGACGCTCTCGAAGTTAGTTGGACGTCTCTCGCCCATAGAGACGCATGTTGGGTGCTGCCAAACGATTGCTCATAAAACTTCTAGTCACAACAAGCGACCCTCGCGAATCCGCCCGAGTCCATGTGTCTCTTATTTTCAACGTGCAGTATGTTCAACTTTTTGATGAAGAGAGTTTCTATGTGCCGATTTAGATTGAAAGACGAGAAATAACGG
>ENA-UOVY01000123-UOVY01000123.1-plant-metagenome-genome-assembly--contig:-NODE-123-length-47719-cov-625.914904_pt1 | contig 47719 bp, 40 predicted proteins | sample MGYA00249840_ERZ761561 | MGnify/ENA primary metagenome ERZ761561 (study PRJEB28882, sample SAMN05720143) | plant metagenome | isolation source: Guanajuato, Mexico | place: Mexico:Guanajuato, Mexico...
CACCTAGACTTTGACCGTTGTTTTCCGATCGTATAGGCTATGCTTTCGCTAGCTTTAAAATTTCGGATATTTCCTGTCACCTATGTAAGATGAACACATCCGATCGTCTATGCAATGAGGCCTGGATATTGTGGGTCAAGGCGTGTATCGCGATTTGCAAACTAAGAGGATTCCTCGAGAATCGGAAACAAATGACAGAATAGTAGGAAAGCAGTGGTGGCAGGTGCAACCGATTGCCGGCGAGACTATTCGGCTAAATCATAACATCGGCCACTTGGCTGGCCCGAGGCTGATTGAAGATTACTTATCGCAATCACAAAGATTCCCACCAGCTTGTCAGCCATGATGGCCCAACCGTTGTTAAAAAACAATCTTGTACCTGTAAAATTGGCTAAAATAACGTTACACATTTCCTGACAGGTTCTATCGCTACCGTATCTGACAGCATTGTTGTGCGCAATGCGCATCCGGATCAGACTGTGGAGCATAATATTACCTGCATCAATCCGACGTTTACCTTTAGGTTTAGTAATCAATTATATACTACCAGTTGGTCCAAGGGCTCACAAAATTTCCCATTTCACTCGATAGATCGTCCGATTTGCAGACAAGCTGCTCAATTTATACCACCGAAAATTTCCAGACTAAAGCAAGACGCAAATCTCAAGTATCTATTACAAAGTAGAGCAAGATACACCATACACTGGTGTTTATGAATTCTTTATTTATTTGTCAAAAGACAACCTATTGTTGAACAACATGATGTTCCGAGTTTTGTCGTCAGTCTTCTTTCTAGGAATAACAATAAGATACGCACAAGCTTTCCAGGGTATACCTGGTCTCTATTGCGGCTTAGAGAACTGTTACGACGTTTTGGGCGCCTCTCGTGAATCTGGTCGGGATGAAATAACTAAGCTGTACCGAAATCTTGCTCGTCGGTGGCACCCCGATAGATTCCACACCGAGGATGAGAAAATAGTCGCTACCGATAAATTTCGGCAGATAGCCACCGCATATGAGGTACTCCGGGAGGATGAATCTAGAAAGGATTACAATGATATGCTGGACGATCCAGAACATTACTATCGTCATTATTATAGGTATTACAGACGTGTTTATGGTACCAAAGTGGACGCCCAGTGGGTCATATTGGGACTCATCAGTGCAATATCTTTCTATCAATACTTCGTGATGCATGCTCGCTACAAGGAAGCGATCGACTACTTTGTGACTGTTCCAAAGTACAGATTCAAGGCTCAAGAACTTGCAAGACAGCAAGGACTCTTACCTATCCCGGAGAAGCGAAGCACAAGAGATGAGTCAGGAGCCAAGAGGAGTCGTCATAAAACGAAGGACGAAATACGCGAACAAGAGGAGGCAATCATCAGACAAGTGATCGAGGACAATATGGATATCAGAGGAGGCTTTGCTAAGCCAGACGTAAAGAACATTCTATGGATCCAGATCTTCAGACTCCCTATCACTTTATACAATTATTGTTATTGGTATATCAGGTGGGTCTACCTGTTCGACATCAAAGATGAGCCTTATGGAGAGGAGGAGAAGATATATCTCATTTGTAAGCATCTCGGTGTCAGTGAGGAACAACTAAACATGAACGAGGACATTGATTCACTCCTGAGACAGGAGCTATGGAAGAAGGAAAAGTTCGTCATATGGAAGAGTAAGAAAGACCAAGAAGCAAGGGAAAAGATGGCCGAAAAAGCAGGCTATAAGAGATACAGACGTTACTTGAAGAAAGGAGGTCCTGGTCAGATAACTTTCCTTGACGATTAATTCCAGAAATTTATTGTTGACCCATAGGTAATATTTAATATAAACTAACGACGAGTGCGAGCTATTGTTCTACAAGATCCATCCTAGTTATTCAATTCAAAGATTCCTACATTAATTGCTCCATATGCTTTCGGCCTCATTCAAAGTTTAGCGGAGGTTTATTATCCTCGTGTGATAATCAGGAACACAATAAAAATCGACATCATTCTACAGTTTCTATTTGATTGAGTACATGATAAGTTCGTAAAAAGTCCAAGTTGTGGCAGATATCAAAGTTCTACGCAGACCTCTCGGCACAAGACCATCAAAGAACCTCATATAACCTCTTTTGTCACGCAGTAACTCAGTAGCAGTTTCTTTCATAGTTTTGGGGCCCGAGCTTTCTACTTGGATAACGGTTTTTATAACATCAAGAGGGTTTGTAATCAAAGATGCAATCAGCCCGCTGACGATACCACAGGTGAAATTTAACCAATGACTGGGGCCTTCGGGCACTGGCTTTATATTGTGATTTGGTTGCAGGAAGTAAAACTTCAGTTTGGTATAACTCATGTAGTACGTCCCACTAAACAAGGAATCGCGAAGTATCGTCGGCGCAGCACCGACCCAACCTGTACTGGCGTATGCGGCTTTCAAGGCGATCAGTAGGCTTGGATAGTTATATCGACCGCTTTCGTATCTCACTTTGACCACGGTGACCGGCAAGAGTAAGAAACTGACCATAGACCTTGCTACAAAACCAAAGCAGAATGCCTGTGACGCACTATCCGGTTTACAGTCTTGCTCTGACAACGAGGCTTGTAATACATTCAAAGATGAATAGTAGAGGCCCACACCAGGTACAGATCTCAGGAGGGACTGCCCTTGACATGCCTGATTAGTCTTAAGTTCGATCCTATGACCCGTTAACGCGATGAACTACTTACTGCGCTTGTTCCTCTCCAGAGAGAAAGTACACCTTTGTCCCTAACTAGTTCAGTCGCCGATAAAGTTGTTCGTCCTAGTAATCGATTTGGCTTGGAATAGGCACCATCCAGTTGAATCCTTGTCTTCAGCAATTCAAGAGGCTGGTAAATAACAGTGGTGACAGTACTGCTGAGAGAGCCTGACACCAAGGATTCTATCACAGTTTGACTTCCCATTCTTAGGGATCAGGCTGTTAAAACTATTTGATCCTATGCCCAGATTTACATCGTTGTAACTCAGTTATTTGATCCTTTACTAATCCATAACGAAGCAGAGGGTTTGTGAAGAGTATCTGGGAAAGAACCACGGCCACGCAAATCTATCAGCTTTACTTTGTTTTTCGCCTCGCGAGCGCAGCGAGTCTCTATGTATTGAAAATGGAGATCAAGAATGGTATGTTTCTCAGGACAAAATAAATATTTATATCGATTAATACGTTCAGGTGAAGATAATAAAATATTCACGTATTGAGCCGAAAAGCATAACTTTGTTCTATGTGAAACAAATCGAGATCGGAACGAGATGGTTTGTATCCAATGCTATTTGCCTCCTATACTGTTCATGTTATACATGAAATTCATTCAGCCGATAATTAGACCGTACATTCAGCCCGCTATCAGCAAGGTACTGACATATTTAAGAGGCTCCCGCCCTGTTCAGGCCGAAGCTGCGTGTCCACTAAGACCCTCGACCTCTAAGAACAGTAGAGAGTCAGAGGCTAGCGGCGACAGTGGTGGCTCATCGTTTCTTTCCAAGTCGAAGTGAGATAAACAATTCCAGTCTGGCGCGGTTCAAATTTGCCGACGACGCCGAAACGTTGTACCACCAACCACCTGCAAAGATCTGGGGCCGATCTCAAGATTCTGCAGTGTAGTATAGATCTCCCGGTGGTCTAGTGAATGAATAAAATGAGTCGTACCTAGTTTAGGACGAACATGCATCCCTCGTGGCAAAGCAGCCAAGCCATTGTTTATTTTTGTCTTGGGTATCCTTGAAAAACTTGGAATATGACTCGTCCGAGACTTTGGATGATTATGATCAGCCTGGTTCACTTACTATTGGAGTAAACAGAAGCTTCTAAGCTAAGGGGGGAGATGAATGATAGGGCTATATTGTTAACCGGCCAGGCTGACCGCTGTGCCCAGTGGATATGCTTCGAAACATAGAATCAAGTTGACTTGGGAACTCGAGACCTCAAGCATAGTGCTCCTTTGGGATTTCAGTTTTTCCCTTGAATGGCGCAAGTTTGATGGGACGAGCAGACATCACAGGTGATAACCGCACAGTGGTTTGTGGAGTTTTTGCGTAATATGCAGATTTATTGCTTATGGTCATCTCAGTTAAAACTTTGTGACTGCCATCATGCTCGCAAGATCAGATCGACGAAGGATTTTTGAGTTACGATTTCAGTTCCTCAAGAACTAATCAAGTTGCTATGACGCCCTCAAACAGCGTGCCCAGACGGAGGAGTTCTTTGCCAGCTCGAAGTTCTTCCTCACCCCTTTCCAAGGCCTCAACATATATTCCGATCAGATTATGCTGCCCGGCTACATTAGTTGTGCTCTCAAGTATGATTATATCTCAAGGGAGAGGCCAACAGAACCCTAGTATTGTGCACATAACGCCCGGTCAAGCTGTTGATTTAGGTGATACTGTAGATCTTAGTTGCTCTGTTCAATACGGATCGAACTATCCCATCATATGGACAAAATTGAGCGATAGCCCAACCAACCCTCCCTTGTTTATATCACGCGATGCAGCTCTAACCGTGCTAGACAATCGATACTCGATTAGACATGACGACTCGAGTTCTACTTACACTCTACAAGTGTCAAAGGTATCTTCCCATCAATGCCAGTTATCTCCTATGCTACAAGTCCCTGAAATTAACCAATCTAACTCATGCTCCTTAGATTCAGGATATCGATACTGGATCATATCAATGTCAAGTCGTTACAAGCGCCACAAGCCGAGTGACAGCGGATACATTTATATCAGTCCGTATTCCACCCCTGATATCAGATAGCAGCTCCAGAGGGTTGACAGTTGGCGCCGGCGAAACTTTTACCTTGACTTGCAATGCAACAGGATTTCCAAGTCCTAAAATAAGCTGGCGCAGAGAGAATAACGGTCTTTTGCCTACAGGTGGGGTGGTGGCAAAGGGAAACTCAATCACTATCTACAATGCAACCAAAGACGATCGCGGAATCTACTATTGTATAGCTGACAACAGCGTCGGCAAGGCAGCCAGAAGAAGTGTCGGCGTTGAGATCGAGTTTCCGCCACAGGTCAACCTCCTTCGAGCAAAATACCAACAATCCATCGGCTACCCGGCTGAGCTGCACTGTTCCGTCGAAGCATCGCCTGTACCCGACATAAGCTGGATAAAAGATGGATATCAAATCAACAGCGACAACAATTTCTACCAAATCACCTCCACGTCGAATTCCCATGATTTTACGCAATCTACCCTACGTATAAAACGGGTAGACTCTCGCGATTACGGAGTCTATAGATGTAGGGCTATAAACAAGCTGGGCGATAGGCAGAACTCGATGATTTTGGAGCGTACCTATGAGCCTGTTTGTCCTCCCGCTTGTGCCGATGGCGAGTATCTGTCTATAACAGCTTCGTCGGCCCCTCAACAATTGCCATCTATTACATCTTTGTGCAGTCTCACAACACTTCTATCACTAATGTTTGCTGCCCAAAACTGGATAAAGTTATAATTTATTACCACGCCTATCAGGCCTTCTTCATGACCTCAAATTTAATGTTTCTTCGACGTAATTGGTATATTATGTTGGTATCGGCGAGAGCGGAACCTGGAGTAAAGACTCCGCCATCGGGAGGTAGATTGTCCTTCTCCAGAAGCAGCGTTAGTGCGGCCTGTATCGCGTAGGTTGCCGTTGCGATATGATTCGGCTCTGGTCCAACAATCCTCGTGACCAGGAGTTGTTCCTGCTTACGCTTGATGTCTTTCCTCCGTTGCTCAAGTGGGTCACCTGAGTTCTCACCCGGTGTCCCGTAAGCTAGGAAAGTTTGACAGAATTTTATGTGACTCAGAGATTCCCTATCGAGCTCTTGTGAGGCGTCGCTAACGTGGCCAAGACTAGATATCGACGGGAACGCTTTCATAATCTTCCTCGCAAGAGAAAATTTAACTAATATATTAAAAATGAACAACCATATCAGCAGCACTATGATTTCACTAATACTTTTGAGTGATATGAAACTAGTGCATCTTATCGGTCGCCAGCCGTCGATTGAGGCCAAATCCGGCTTCATATACTCATAGGTGCCCATTTCACCCATGATCAGTTGATACTCCTCACTTGTTACCCCATCAATTGGTAAACAAAAACGACGACCACACTCGTCAAAACCTTTGAAGAGTTGCAGCCAATCAAGCGGTTTTCTGTTCCGGAACTCTACCACATCACGCACCAAAGATTGAGTATCTTTTCTATGCAAAGCTCTAGGCCCCTTATCGCCAATGGACTCGGTTGGATTCATCTTGGATCTCTTTCGAACTTCGCTATTTCTTATGTACTTCTGAGCTTGCTCGGTGATGAACGAGCACCACATTCCGTATGTGACTATTCCACTGGGTTTACTTCGCGTCCCACTTCCGGAAGGCCGCGCTGCTATTGAGTGGCTGAGGTTGAGAATTATTTTCATCTCCTCTATTTGGCCATCCACTAGCTGCTTGGCAAAGTTAAGTCCCATCTCAGCCGACATGGATTGGAAGCCGCAACCATTTATTACGTATATCCCAGCTTTACGTGCTCGATCGGAATACTCTTGGCGTATTCGCTCGATGAAGGTAGTTTCGTATGCGAAATCGACATAGTTTGTTCCTGTCTCAAGGCAAGCTTTTATGACAGTCTCGCCGTCAACTATATAAGGCCCAGCGCAGTTAATTATGAGCTTCGTTTTTGAACAAAGATCAAGCAAAGATCGGTGATGGTTGAGATCGGCCAGCAAGCAGGGCACTTGGAGCGATAGATCTCTAATTCCAGTGCTCAGCTCAGCTCTGCATAGAGCCTCGCTCAATTTCACTGCAGATCTACCGGCAATCGCCCACTTGATACCAGCCATTGGTTTAGGAACAGAGCCTCTCCGAATTTGTGCAAATTGTATCGAAGGATCTCTCAATTCTCTGGTACTTTGACGATTGACTGTTGTCGCGTGATCTTGCTGAGATGAGTAATATTTTTCGACGACAAGAGCCAACTCCTCAACAAGGAATCTTCCCACTGATCCTGAGGCTGCAAAGATCACAATGTCATAGACTCTTTCGTTGCCTGCATCGAGGGCGGCCATCGCCTGCATGTTTGCTGATTCTGTGGATGAGCAAGAGTTTGGAGGTACAAGTCCCCTCTCTCCCGAAGCTAGTGAGCTCGGCTCGCTATGTTCATCTTGGTTTGCGTCAGCTTGCATTGATTTACCTGTATCCATTATAATGCGGAACAATCTTGGTGCTTTGTGGTTATTTTCGGTAAATTTCATGTGTGACGCACAAAAATGGGTTTCACGTGCGGGTGTTGTGTCACAGCGCCCCTAAACTTGAGATTGTAATGCGAGCTCAAGACAGTTCAAATCAACTGGCCCTCTGAAAACTGTAGCAAATTCATGAGCTTTACATCGATGACTTCGGAAACCACAAAGAGAATCCACTAGTCTACGAAAACTCACATCGCGCTGGCCCATCTTCGGGAGGCTCACAACCAAGCTTGCTGAACCTGTTGCTCGTTTCACTTAAGAGCATAAACAAGCGCAAGTTGTGCATGCAAGTCTTCTCAAGCAAAGTTCAACAACTCATGAAGACGAAAGTTTACCTGATCGACTCGATCGCACTTGATTCCTTAGCTCTAATGCTCGACTGGAAAATCAATTGCTGGATCAACAACTCGTGTTGGGATTTTAATATCTAACGCTCAATATCTGACACATTTTTCCGATTGCAATCCTGCCAGAAGCTAATCTCTATCCGGTTGGTTGAATTGATGGTATTTGTGTCTTGTGTTGAACAATAGCTTGATTGATGGCAACGTCATCTCAAAAGACTCCTGAAAGTTCCACCAATTGAACTCTCACAGGTGATAAATTTTTCGTATTTACCTCGATAAAAAGCAGCTAGATGAACTGTGACTGCCTGACTTGGTTGAAGTTTAATTTCTCCGCTTGCGCAGCTTCCGTTTCAAACATATTCTTCGTCTAGCAGGAGCGTATATCGATAAATTCGAGTACTATCTTATCGGGTTTCAAACCCGTTTTGTATTAAGCACCGCTCAGTCTGTTAACCAATGCAGATTGATCAATCATTTCTACCCAAATTTAATCTCTCACTATGAGAACCAGTGAGCTTCCCTCAAAAACTTGGCGGCCTAAATGGTTCACGAGTCGGCTACAACATTTGAGGCACCTGCGGGCTCACCAATAAGCCAGCCCAAGGTAGCGCTCGTCCGGTGGTAGCTGGTAGCGAGGATAAGCGGCAAACTCGGGGTATCTGCTTGTGTAGTGTGGAGGATCGTAATGGGGTCTCTCGTATGGATTTGGGTAGATTGGTCGCGCATTGTATGACTCGCGCCCATGGGGAATGGAACTCGCTCGAAAGGCCCTCGGAGCCGTATAGTCGCTGGGACTGGACTCAGACATGGGCCTGTAAACTGGAACCTCAACGTAACGGGTTCGCACTCTTGGAGGGCTCTCGTCGTCTTCGCGATGATGGTGCTTCATAAGCATTCTGTTCAATCCAACAACCATTGCCGTCGACATGACACTCTTTGTTTTCTTCTCCTTCTTCTCTGGTCCGCCCATCTTGCACCCCTTGCCCCCCATTCCGCATTTGCCTCCTTTGCCGCCCATCTTACACTTACCACCTTTGCCTCCCTTGCCGCCGCCGCCGCCGCCGCAGGTTTCAACCCAGGAAATGGAGCAGCCAATCATGATCACAATAATCGCAATTGCAACCAGCCAGCGCCGAAAGGTGAACAGCATCTTGGAGCTGTTTAAAATTCGAACAGGCCAGCTAAGTGGCGGTTCTAGTATTGCGAGACAAAACACTATTCCGTCGCGCAAACAAAGTGCAAAGTTATAAAGAGGAACAAGGCTTGTTCTATTCTCATGTCACTTTTATTCTTCAGCCACCACGAACATCGATGCGATGAGCTACCTCTAGTTTCCATTTACATACACTCGCTGAGTGCGTTTTCAATACCAGAATTGATCGCTACCACATTTATCCAGGTACAGTTTGGCCACCAACGAGCACTTCCATGTAGAGGCTCTCAGATTCATCATCATGGGCGCAGCTTTTTCCATCGAACTCTCCCACTTGACGTTCGTGTTTCCTGCATCATCTCTATTCCACTTGCCCGCTTTACTTTGTTTTATTCTAGCCTAGTTTTAGAGCGCATCAACTTCGCGAGTTTGGTAGACAATTTCAAGCCTAACCTCTTCCTGGCCAACATTGAGTGTTGTGGCCCAGTCTTGTCTTGTCTTGTCTTGTTTGTTTTAGTTTCACATAATTTGAATTCATCTTAAAACGCGCAGGCTGGCCACCTCCTCATAATCGCTCGGATCTGTCTTAGATTCAACATGTTTTCTAAGCTTATTTGCAACATTCTTACTTATTTGCTCAAACTCAATCGCTCTTCTAGATTTGCTTGGGACAACCTGGAATTTAGTCTTTGAGGTTCCTCCAATTATTGAGGGAATTTGGTTTTCCTCAATGTATTGATTTAGCTCATCCAGGTTGATCAGTTTGAAGGCCGCCGCTTGGCTCGCAGGAATCAGGCTCATCACCAATTTAAAAACAGGTGTTAGCACCCAAGGGAGGCCAGCAATTAAAATCTGCCTCGATGATAATGGAAATCTATCCCTGAGACTTGTCATGAACTTGAGCGTTGACTATAATTATACGGTTAATTCGGGCGTGTTGTGTTCGAGGTGAGTGAGGAACGTTGAGATCAGGTTAGCCAAGTTGTGCTCTCTTCCTTTCGCTCTCAGATCACCAGTTGCTGGGTTAGCGAGCGAGTTTATTCAGGCGTCTAGATTGTCAATCAACGATATCGACAAGCCAACGGCACTTGATCGAGTTCTTTTAGAACTCGCACATGGTGTCGGAATGAGGAGAAAAGTCGGACGCTCTAGTGAACCGAATGGGTGGAGAGTAACTGGCAAGCTTTGATAGGGGGCCAATTATTCCAGTTCAAAGGGATCACCAGTCGGTACAACTTCAAAATAACCTCCAAGAACTCAATCAACCTGAACGGAAGGGCGAAAGTCTGTCTTGTTTTAAATCTAAACTAGCCGAACAACTTACCATTTCGACGTTTGATAAACCGGCGTCGGTAACGTCGTACATCATACTAAATCCGTTTGCTTTCGAGCGCTTGTCGCATTGATCTAGCATAAAGGCGAAAAATTTGTCGTATAACTCATTGAGCTCGCTCATTGGCCTAAACAAACTACACCGGATGTACATCACTCGACGGCCTGCTTGTTGCGGATTGGATTTTGTATAGCAGATGAGTTTCACCCCTTCGTGTCATATTGCTGGCGATCATCATGGTGAAGCCTAAAGCTCTGGGTTTGTTTAATGCCAACTTACCCTTCTTATCACGTCCATACTCAAACACGCACCCGCACTCGAAGAACTCTCGCGGAAAATCTTCATAGCTAAGGTCGTTCAAGTTCATTTCCTTTCGCCATCTCATTGTGTCCTTGAGCATCTGAAAGGCTGTTGGCACATCGCGTTGATAAATGATCCATCTTCGTGCATACCAATCGTCGTCTTTATCCATAATTCTATCAAAATCTCGCTTATCATACAAATCTTTATTCTGTTCAAACTCTTGCTTGAACAGAGCCTTCAGCTGGTCAACCCTCTCCGCAAGCACGTCCAGAGATCCATCTTTCGGTGCTAAACGGCGTTGAATCTTTGAATCGTAAACATCCATGATCAAATCTAGAGCTTGTCCGACTTGATTAGTCTTCGTTTATAAAACGGGAGAACTAAATTATTGAAGCTCTCTCCTTAGTTTGAGCTGTCCTCACCTATTCCTCTTCCTCTCAAACTCACAAGTGAGCTCCAACGAGCGGCAGAGGCTGGAAAACTTTCATTGCAACGGTAACTCTCACCAAAATTATTTCGCGCCAAACATTATCCAAATAGACTCAACTGGAGCTCACTTGAGCTTCGGAGCCACAAGATAGTCAAAATGTTGCGCCAGCCTGCAAGTGAACTAGTCGGCGAGCTAGTCTCAAAACCAGCCAGCTCGAGCCAGCTAAGCTCGGTTTAAGCGCCTCCCCTCCACCCAATCCCCAGTGCACCAGTCCTTTGTTGCATTGTATTGTTCTGGGTGGAAAAGTGTCCTTTCACTGAGTCCCCTTCGCTTGGCCGCCACTGCTTGTTTCAAACGGGTAGAGTCGGAATATTCCAACCTAGATGGTTTCCAAGCCTCGGGCCAAACTCCCTTCGAGACAGCAACTGCAAGCGGCGGAGCTCAAAGCCGCATGCCCAAGTCAATGGTCCCGAAGACGAGCCAACCCCAGTGCCATGGTTGCCAATCGAGGGAGCTGGTTGACTGGCTCCAGCAGTGCCAATGCCGTTAACGAATAGTGAGCAAGAAAAAGATAGAGCAAGCGGTGGTTCACATTGCCCTGAACTTGGCTTGCTAGTTGGCGAGCAGTAGAAGGCTGAGCTTGCCTTACCTGGCTCCAATCGTTTCAGTCTCATCTAAATTCTCCGACTCAGCGCTTAAGATTAGCTGAAAATCTAAAGGAACGAGAAGAGAGAGCCACTTGGCATTGTAGTTGTCGTCGTCGCTGGTGCGGTTTCACAGGTAAACCCAATCAGACGGATCACTATGCTTACTTGTTATTGAGCCTGTTTCAGAGGGAAGGTGGAACCAGTTTAGAGCAGAGGTTTTTCATTAGAGTTAGTCACTCAGTGTGATGGTTGGATTTGGCTCAAAGATCTTAGAGTTTCGCCATGCAAACTCGGCGAACGTAACATCATGAACTTGAGCCTTGGCTCAAGTTAGATAAACTCGTTTAGACCTATTTACTTTACCTCTCTCGAGAAATTGTTGCCAGGCAATCGTTCAGGTTGCCCCTAGCACATCTAGTAGTTGGGATCCAAACGGCCAAACTCAAGCGAGCGCTCATCGCATAAGCTAATCCGTGAAGGCCCCATGTTTGAGGTGTCTAAGACCGTTCCTTGCGCAATCATCGCCTCCTAAGAAGCAGCAACGATAACGACAACAACGATCGAAACAAGAAACGACACACATTCTGTTGAAACCTTGGCGACAAGTTTCCAATTATGCTCATAAGTTACTCTCAAACTAGGAAATTGGCTCATGTTGATGAGCCAACCAGAGCTTCGAGAGTTTGTCTTTTGTGTCTGATTGACAGAACACTACCGCATTTGCAATAAACTTGCATCATATTCACCTTAAACGATTAGACGAGATTCAATTTGTAAAAGCGGAGCAATGGGTGCATATTTTGCTAGATTTGCAAAGCTTCGAATTGAGTGCCTTGCAGGAGCAGGTGTTCGGGGAAGCGAGCGATGAGTCACACTGCCTCTCAGCGGATGTACTCTTAACTTCCCGTGTGAGAGGGAAAGAGATGGCTTATCATGAAGAGCGTGACAGCTTATCGTTGGCAACAAGTTGCTCAGGTGAGCTCGTCTCCGTCCAGACTATCTTGCTCAATGTTTTATCGCGAGCAAAACGACCGTCTGCCATGTTAGGGCGTGTTCAGTATTTTCTCAATGATTGTGCTCATCCAGGTTAAGAGAATACAACATGGTTGTGCTGGCCCATTAGTGATGGATGCGTCATATGCTAGCGCACCAGCTTGGTCAGGCAACTTTTTCAAAGTCAAGAGGGTTGAGTTTTGGCAAACACCCGGAGCGTTTTTATTCAGGTTCAGGGGTTTGAGTATCATTAGAGTATGTGGCTTGAAATTATGTACACTCGTAAGAAGGTTCAAATTGCATATCGCGTACAAGCTTGAGGGGCAGGTGTTGTTTCACTCGCTTCGTGTTGTTGTTGTTCAGCAAGGTAATTCTGCGTGCCAAAACCCAATCCATTCTCGACATGAGTCATGGTGATGAAATTGCGCAGTTTTATTTCCAGCTAGCAATCATGCACCTTGAATCTGCTTTCTGGTGGTACTCTTGCTGGTGACTACTATATCTTGTCTTCAGCTGACAATATTCATAAGGTGCTGCTTGGACAGCTCGGCCTATATACTTGGTTTCTCGGACAAGAAGCTCGATTCTCATTGACAGGGTCATCAACTCGAAGTTATACTAAGATGTTGATATTAGGCTGGAAAGAGAACATTTGAATCAGTATTCGACGAGCTCAATTTACCACAGCTAGCTGAACAGGAGACCGGAAACTCAACTATTTAGGCAAGTTTTCGTGAACATAAAGATGGCTAGAGTGAACAATGAGCCTAAACATTTATGTCGTTCTCAATAAACGAGCCAAGGGAATCTAATCCGATGGCATCTGTATCGGGCATGATTGTCATCACATCTAGGACCCTCCGTCCAGGTTTGACGACTATCGAACTTGTTAATGCAGTTTCCGCTCCTGCAGTTCGCGAGTAGCTTGCGTCCAGAGAAAGCAGTCGTGGGCCTAAATAGAGGGCCGAGAGTTTCGTATCTGGGGTGTGTGTGTCATAAGGGGCTTGCAGGGAAGAGGGTGTGCGAGTCGGGGTGACAGGGCGGGGAAAATTTCTGATACGCTATCAATCTAGTGAACTGGAAGTGCACTCAACCTAAGAATGGCATCCACTAACGACCAAAATAAATAAAACTTCAGTGGCTGCTCTAATTCGTATCTATCGCTCTCGAGGGCTAGGCTGGCGACTGCAAATGCCGACACATAGAAGAGGCTCTGTTTAGGCAAATGCAGCGTCGCTAAAGATTGTTGGCAAATGCTCGCTAGCCAGCTGAGTCGTTGATAGCTAACCCGCAGGCGCTGAACCAACGTAAGACAGACCAGTCTTGATAGAAAGAGAGAGGAGAATAGCTATGACTGGGGCCTCTGAAGGGGAGAAGTCAAGTTTGGAGGGCTGAGCTTGAAATTCGGGGCCAGTTTGTGCACGACTGCTGTATATTTGCCGCTGCTTTAAGCGCCCATTTGCTACTCGGAAAATTATTTATCAAAGAGGACCGCAGTGGAGGGAACGGCGCCACTCACAGGCCAGCTCAGTTCTAAGTGGAAAACTCGCGTCAGCTTTGCCGTTGCTCGTTGCTGGCAAGCTAGCTAGGTCAAAGCGCCTTGGTAAGTTGAAAAAAAACAAGATTACTGCAGTAGCGCTGATTTAAATACAGACAACTTGGTGAGGAGAGACTTTGTGCTGCGTTTAAAATCTTAGTTTTTAAAACTAAGATTCAGACAAGCTGAAGGATGAACATTAGAGAAATGGAGGAGCACGAGGATCTTTATCATGCGGCTAAACATTTGACCAAGGCGCTTAAATTGCGCGAAAAGTATATGGACATGAGTTCACAATCATTTCCATCAGTAACACGCCATCATATCCACAGAAGACATTCAAATATTGATGAAAGAAATATACCCATCGAGAGTGTTAACCATGAAATTGGACCACCACAGAACAAGAATCCGTGGCAATCTAAATTTCATTCGAACGATACGTCCAGAGAGCTCAAGATTATTGAGGGAGTAATGTATGTTTATGAGAATGCTGAAAACCTTGAAAAGAATCAGCCAATCAAGTTCGACTTTCCCCTAGTGAACGAGTTCATTGAGGATGTAAAGTATATGTGTTACATGATAACAGACGGCCCATTGAAATCCTTCTGCTATAGGCGCCTATGTTACCTGTCGAGCAAGTACCAGCTCTATGCGCTTTTGAACGAGATGCGTGAATTGTCGGCCCAGAAAGCGGTGTCGCATAGGGATTTTTACAACATTAGAAAGGTGGACACTCACGTTCATGCGGCCAGTTGTATGAATCAGAAGCATCTGTTGAGGTTCATCAAGAAGACTCTAAAAGCAAACAAAGATGACATAGTCTGCAAGGATAACAAGGGCGACTTGATGACCCTTGAGCAAGTCTTCAAATCCTTGAACATAAGCTCGTATGATCTTAGTGTTGATATGCTAGATGTTCACGCGGATAGAAACACCTTTCATCGGTTTGATAAGTTTAATGCAAAGTACAATCCAATTGGTGAGAGCCGACTGAGAGAGATATTTCTTAAAACAGACAATTACATTCAGGGTAGATATTTTGCCCAAATTTTGAAGGAGGTTCTATGTGATCTTGATGAATCCAAGTATCAGAACGCCGAGCTTAGATTGTCCATCTATGGTAGAAACTTACAAGAATGGGATAATCTTGCAAAATGGGCGATGAACAATGATGTTTACTCGGACAACCTACGCTGGTTGATCCAAATACCAAGGATATATGATATTTATAAGAACAACAAGATGGTTGAAAACTTTGAGGATATATTAAGAAATATCTTTGTGCCTCTGTTTGAGGCCACCATCAAGCCTAGTTTGCATCCCGAGCTTCATATTTGGCTCCAGTATGTTAGCGGTTTTGATTCTGTCGATGATGAGTCGAAGCACGAGAATCCCATGTTTGACTTGCTCACCCCGACGCCTGACAAGTGGACTGATGACGAAAATCCGCCATACAATTACTACCTCTACTACATGTACGTCAACATGACCATCTTGAACCAATTGCGAGCCGAGCTCGGTATGAACAAATTTGTTCTTAGACCTCACTGCGGCGAGGCCGGTAACGTTCAACATTTGATCGGAGGATTCTTGCTTAGTCAGAATATAAGTCATGGATTGTTGCTGAGAAAGGTGCCAGTCATGCAATATCTCTACTATTTGGCTCAGATTGGGATTGCCATGTCGCCACTATCAAACAACTCGTTGTTTTTGAACTACCATAGAAACCCATTGCCAGAATTTCTTTGTCGTGGTCTCGTCGTTTCCCTATCGACGGACGATCCACTGCAGTTCCATTTCACTAAGGAACCATTGATGGAAGAATACTCGATTGCTGCCCAAGTTTGGAAATTGTCAAGTTGCGACATGTGCGAATTAGCGCGAAATAGTGTTCTGATGTCTGATTTTCCGCACGAGGTAAGTGGATCACCCAGCAACTGATGTTCTCTTGAGAATTCGGTCGGATTTGACTAACTCACATCTCGCGTGTATATTTTAAATCTCAGGTCAAACAACATTTCATCGGAGCTAATTACATGCGTGAAGGTGTCATAAGTAACGAAATCAAGAGAACCAATGTGCCGGACATAAGGGTCGGCTATAGATACGATACTCTATGTGAGGAGCTTAGAGGCCTGATACCCCAATTCAAACATCAACACCTGCCAACAGCACCCGTGAACGTGACGCCAGCAAGCTTGGCCATTTCTAAGAATCAACAAGAAGAGACTGCCTCAGGCAACAGTGAACCCAGCTGATCTCAGAGATGGATCGAATTACCTCGCAATTGGGGTAAACTTGCTTAGACTAGCTAGGGTGTCCCACCTCATTGAAGCATTTTTAAGCTGACTTCCAAGTTCCCCATCTGTACCAGTAGATGTGATTATTTGTTATATTTTTACTGCTGCCATAAATCAAATAGAGTTTTGTGTATACTGTTTTTAACCACTACCTCATCTCAGCTCTGACTTCCAAGGTCTCAGCTCCCCCCGGCGATCCTATCCCCACTCATACTCTCTAACGCTGCATAGATTTATATTTCCGCGGCTGAGAAGGCTCTCTCAATCTATGAGGCCATCTTAGAGAGGCTCATGACTCGATTAGTTTTTGTTCTCACCTAACTTGTTACGTAACTAAGGTCTCATGTGACTACTCTGCCTACTGTCTTGGAGTTGCCAATTCAAACTTCATTGTCATCCCGAGCTGAAGTAAACTGATCGACAAACTGACTAAATCACAATAGTCGCTGCTTTAAATAGGAATCACCACCAATCATATCAGTGTTTCGCTAAGTAACATGAACGAGTTCTACAGAAAGTTGGCACTACTTTCAAGTGTCGTTTTGGCAGGTTTGTAAGATTGACTTAGATTGTAGACCTCAAACACAAGAACGATCCCCTGACTCGTTATTTTCTAACAATCGACAGCGGCCATAATGACATCAGCTCAATATTTTGACACAAACTTTGTCGAACTAGACACTTCGAAGATGATAAGCACTAACGACAACAACTATGCAATTCAAAGCCAAAATTTCCCATCAAATTGGCGATGGTAAGTGTCAGATCTTTACACGTTAGCTGACTAACGACCCTCAGCTAACAAATCTCATCAGTGTCTCTGTCAATGGAGACGACGTGACTATAGTAACCAGAGACAATCAGGTCGCAAACAAGAAACTTAATTCTCTAACGTCCGAAGAGAGGAGTAGCCTTGAATCGAACAAAGCCTCTTTGATGTCAGTTATTAGGCTCGGACCCTTCAATGTCAAATCACAAACTGGCTTATCAAAGCTAACAACCTTTGATAGGAACGGCGGAACCTCAAGTATGGGTTCTGGCGGCGGAAGCTCATCATCGGCAAGTAGCTCATCCTCTTCGAGTAGCTCAGGTGGAATGTCAGTCTCTAGAACAGGAAAGGACTCGTTCATTGTGAGCAAACAAGATTTCCCATTCAATTGGCAGCGAGTTTTCGTTAATGAAGATCTTGTTACACTGGTTTACCGTGATGCTAAAGTTATAATGATGCCGCAAGACTCGATGCGACCGGAAGAGAAAGCTCGAATGGTATCGCTCAGGCAGGAAGTTGATAAATCTGCAAAAGTAGCGGAGAAAATTAATTCTTCGTTTGCGCAGTCGTTCAAGAATCCAATGGATTTTGTGAACAAAGCTTTCGGGGGATTGTTCGGTTAGAGAGAGATCGAGTTAAAATGCTAGCATCCGGATGTTGACAGCCTTTGTATATGATGAATAAAGACATGAGTTCGAGGAACTGACAAGATTAAGATGCTCGTTGCGTGTCCGACACCAGATCGAACAATGCAACTTCCCCTTTCAATTTGGTTGCCATTGGATTCATGCCAATGATGGGGCCCTTTGTGAATAGTTTTAAGCGAATCTAAATCATCAGTCAAAAACGTTCTAACTTTACAAGATCAGGGAAAACGGATTCGGTATTGCACTTTTATTGTACTAGATCTATCTCAGTGCTGTCGGGATCATTCTCCGAGCTCTGTGTCTTCAAGTACTCATCTAATGTTTGTCTCGCAACTGACTCATAGGCGGAGTCCAAATCTTGCTTGATGAGATTCGCTATCGACTCGAGGAATTCGTCGGAAGTATCACCAACATCACGCGATTCGAATCTAAGCTTTTCGATCAACTCGTCTGTCTGCATGAATATGAGCGGGACGGTTTCCTCAGATGAGCTAACCGTCCTTTGCGAGTCTTTGTTTCTCGATGGATGGCAATGTCTCTCAGGGGATATAGCTCTTTTAGCTGCTCTCCCCTTGTTACTCCGAGCGACTTTCTTCGGGGCTGACTCGTCATCAGAGAGGTCATTCTTATTTTGGTTAGCTTTGTTGCCAGGAATGTACTTCTTTTTCACTGCTTTTTGCTTTATTTCACGTCCCTGAGTTCCGCCACCACTCTTTCGGCTCTTCGATGTTTTATTCTCCTGGTCATCGCCCGAATGTTCGGCATCGTCTAAGTTGGGTTTCACTTTCTTATCCTTACGTTCCTTCTTATTGGCTTTGCCTGAAGCTTTATGTTCGGGCTCAGCGGTATGAGGTAAATTAGACTGTTCTTTGTCGGGTTGATCGGATTGTTCTAAGCCGGGTAAATTCTCTGCGCTGCTCGGTTCGGGAATCTTTGGAGTTTCTTGTGGCTTCGATGACTCTTTTAATTTTCCACCGAGAAAGTGATTGACCAGCTTGCCTTGCTTCAAGTCGTCTTGAGCCTTGGATGGCATAAAAGTGGTGAGATTAGCCCTACAGGTTGCAAGATAGCCCAAACTACAAATGTTCACATCACTTAACAGGAGACTTGACGAGGAGAAATGCTTGTTCTTCCTTAGAATATCCTGCAATAGCTGCGTAATATCTTGCTTTTCGATAGAGGTTGGCAGAATCGAGCTGACGTCTATCCATCCATTTGAGGCTATGGTGTCCTCAATAAGTGATTCAACTTGAGAGACTAGATCGCGCCCGATTGCACAAGTGGTCAACTGAACACAATCAGGAAAAGTCTTCTTGAGGAAAGCCTTCGGCTGCTTAATGCCCATCCTAGAAAGTACGGCATACTCCAAATAGGAATTCGATGAATAAAATCGGTTTATCCAATCATTCTGCTCTCTTGCATAAAGTGATGGCGTATAGAGTCGGTTTTCGATCGACGCATCAATCCTACCCTCCTTGATAAGACTTTCCACAATCGGCATGAATATGCGCTCGGGCATGTCCAATCGCTTCATGATTGAAGCTATAGAAGTGGGTTTGAGGATCGCCGATAGTGTGCCGGCGACTATGGACCTGTATCTATCCATAACGTCAGCGCTATAGTAAGTGCGACCATCTTGACTGACTATAAAGTCGCTCATCACCTTGGGCAAAATTTCTTTGATGATATCCTGAAGGAATTCTGTGGGGAGGTCGAGACTCTTGGCAAAATCAGCAATGCTCAATTGACCGACTGTTAGCATGCAGTCATTAATCTGTTTACCTAAAGTATTCTTGTAAGTCGAATGTATCACTTGACCAAGGATCAAACTGTACTCATCTGGTCTATCTCTGGATAGTTCTCTGGCCTTGCTTTCAACATGTTGATAGTCAACATTGAGATTGGCCGCGAGATCGTGTAGATGCATCCGACCCCCGTTGACGTAGATTTCATCCTCGATCTCTTTGCACAAATGAGCTGGAGTGATGAATTCTTTCCCATCGCAAGTGTAGATGATATCTATAAGATTCAGATCTGTTAGCTTCTTGACAATGTCGATGCAATTGCGCTCTGATATCTTTTGCAGGGTATCGCTCGTTTGGGTGCGTTGGAAATCGGCCGCCAACCTCTTGATCTCATCCCATTCTGCCATGATGGTTTCAAAAGCCTAATGGCTCTTGGATTTGTCCAGATGGGAGGACCTGGAGCGATTTTTATGCACCTGTAACGCAGGCGCGTGTATGGGCCTCGAACCCAGCCGAGTGGACAATGATCTATGCTGAAGATTTCGCCTAGAATATGGCCGTAAGATGGACGGATTCGACTTGCTTGACTATCTAGCCTTTTTCCAGTAAAGATGTTTACTTGGCACTGAGAATATATGGTTCGACGGGCAGAGCGTATCTGTGCGCAGCATTAGCGAAAATGGAATTCATCACCTGCACACAAAATTAACGCACCTTCTTGGCAAAACTCGAGAACGTCGCACGATCCGGATCACATTGCAGCTGGCCGCTGCCCGTCAGCGGACGGTCAGCCTCCATCGATTCCACCCTTTGAGCGCGGAAGAACACGTGCCCTAGGATTCAGTGATCAAGTTTCCGATTCTCCTAGATGCCCCTTCGCTACCCCTTTCACTGTTCTTGCATCAGCACCTCCATCTCAACCCAGGTCATAGCAAAACGACCAAACCTACGCTGGCACTACCACTGTATGCCAAACCCCCGATTCGGCATTAACTGTTACAACTCTGCAACCAACAAGCTTAGCATCAAGATGCAGCCTTCAATTCGGATGTTCTTTCGATCGAAACAGACTAGCCATGTAGATACCATGGCGGAAAAGCTCGCGAAAGAGGCTGATAGCCCCACGAGCACCAAAAGACCCGCCGAGGACGACGGCGATGGTGCGATCATCAAGATTCCGCGGACATCTGAACCCACTAAAACTTCTCTTACCAATGGTGAAGTGAAGGGCACCGAAGCTATTCCTGCACCTGACAAGGTACAGTCAACTCCAACAAAACAAGCCCTTACTCAAGAGAATAAATCCGCACCAAGTCCTCTTATTGACATCAATGTCGTTATCCGCCGAAAGATCTCAAGTGGCGCTTACGCTCTGCATGAAAACATCGGTGTTTCTTGGTTCAAGGCTTTACAGAATGAATTCGACAAACCCTACTTCAAAAAGTTGAGCTCATTTGTGAAACAAGAGCGTCAAACCAAAAGCGTTTTTCCACCGGAAAACAAGGTTTATAGCTGGACTCACCACCACGCAATTCGAGATACGCGTGTGGTAATACTAGGACAAGACCCATATCACGGGCCTGGTCAAGCGCATGGTCTGAGTTTCAGTGTGATGAAAGGCGTTAGAGTTCCGCCCAGCTTAGTTAACATATACAAGGAATTGGAGAATGACATCCCTGGTTTCAAGTCGCCCCCGAGTGGCGATCTAACTGGTTGGGCTAAGCAAGGGGTTCTGATGCTCAATGCTTGTCTCACCGTTAATCAAGGCCAGGCAAACTCGCATCAAAATAAAGGTTGGGAGACATTCACTGACGCAGTAATATCTTGGATCAGCAAGAATTGTAACCACAAACTCGTTTTCTTGCTCTGGGGAAGACCAGCCCAAAGGAAGTCAGGACTCATCGACAAGCGTCACAAGATTTTGACTGCAGCTCATCCAAGTCCTCTCTCAGCCCATAATGGATTCTTCGGGTGTGCCCACTTTTCACAGGCCAACACCTTTTTAAAATCTCAGAACTTGCAAGAGATCGACTGGAAAGCTTTATGATTCGACGCACCCTTTTGCACTACGCCTAATACCACTTTCATAGACTATCGGATTGTTTTGTCGCCATATAATAGTTGAATCTGATTCACCTCCTACATCTATGTCTAAAACGACGACGGTAATGATAGGAACCGAGAAACCTACGCACTCAGCACTGCCCACATGACACAATAAAAAGATCGAGACCCATCTTTATGCTGTTCGATGGATAGTTTTCAGCTTTCTCCATACCTCGCTCTACTGGCTTGTAATGAGTTCACTGAAAACGGAGGTTGGCCGAATATATGTCGGTGGCTTCAACAAAACCTCTAGGACGGGATGGCCACCTGTTCGGTTCATCCCCGGGAGGACCCAACTATATCGCGATCTTGATTAATTCGCTCAGAGGACTGATCAGATTCGGCCTCTCCAAGCGCACGATACGTGACGCGCAGAATCGAATAGATGAATAAGAGGTTCACTCCCGCTTAGTTGTTGCTAAGGCCAAAATCTTTCTATTTGTTGTACTCTACCTATCCGAGAGAACAATGATTCCTAAACTGACCCAGCAAGAACTGTTTTAATTGCACCAAGATAGATATTTTAAAATGCTTACAGTCCTTAGTACCGGGAGATTTTCGAAATTATCTCCATCAGGTTTCAGAGCGCTCGGCTGGATCCGACCTGTATCCACTAGCCAAAAGTTTGATTGGAGAGATCCACTTCTTTTGGAGGACTCACTTAAAGAAGAGGAGCGAATTATCAGAGATCAATTCCGAGCATACTGCCAAAACAACCTGATGCCAAGAGTTAAGCAGGCTTATAGAGATGAAAAGTTTGACAAGAATATTATCCGCGAATTGGGTGAGATAGGAATGCTCGGTCCAACCATAAAAGGATACGGTTGTGCCGGAGCTTCGTACGTTGCCTATGGATTGATGGCCAGAGAAATTGAATCAGTGGACTCAGGCTACAGATCCGCATTCAGTGTTCAATCCTCTCTCGCCATGCATGCAATATATGAGTTTGGTTCAGATGATCAAAAAGACGAGTATCTCCCGAGGCTGGCTCAAGGTAAGCTCGTTGGTTGTTTTGGTTTAACTGAACCGAACCATGGTAGCGATCCGGGTTCTATGGAGACTAGAGCAGTGTACGACCCGGTCAAAAAGACTTACAAACTTAGTGGAGCCAAAACGTGGATCACAAACTCCCCGATCGCAGATATAGCTATCGTTTGGGCAAAGCTAGCTGATGAACATAACAAGATAAGAGGTTTCATAATCGATCGTTCGAAGATCAAATCCCCGAATAGTCTCAGCACACCCAAAATCGAGGGAAAACTTTCACTACGAGCGTCAGTTACCGGAATGATAATGATGGACGATGTCGAGATTCCAGAGGATAGTATTCTACCAAAAGTTGCCGGATTGAGGGGGCCCTTCAGTTGTTTAAACAATGCAAGATACGGTATTGCATGGGGGACCATTGGAGCTGGGGAGTTTTGTCTACAGACTGCGACCCAGTACGCCTTAGACCGAAAGCAATTTGGTCGTCCGTTGGCTGCACGCCAACTTATCCAAAAGAAACTCGCTGATATTCTAATCGATCTCTCTCTAGGTCTACAAGCCTGTTTGCGTGTTGGTCGTCTCATGGATGAGGGTAAAGCGGTACCAGAAATGATAAGCATGATCAAGAAAAACAATTGTCAACGAGCTCTCGAGTCGTCTCGAGTTTGTAGGGATATTTTGGGGGGAAACGGAATCAGTGACGAATACCATATCATGAGACATCTTTCCAACTTGGAGTCGGTCTACACCTATGAGGGCACCTCCGACATCCATTCGTTGATCATTGGAAGAGCTATAACGGGTTTACAAGCCTTCACTGATGAGATGTAACTCGAATACCTAGTGAGATGCTGTGATCAAATTACTTTTATTGTTTCAAACATCGGAAGAAAAACACTTCCTACGAAAGTAAATGATGTGCCAATGTATGTATTCTCTTGCCGAAGCAAACAGTTCTCTTGTTTGTCGTATTTATTTTAGTTGTGAGTACATACAATGTCTTCAGATAATTTTCCCAGTGAAGCCCTCTTCTCCAGCGGGGCCACCGGTGGGCACTGGTCCCTGGTTCTGGGCTCTGTGCGGGCTGGTGTGTGAAAGTTGCTCTCCATTGTTCGGAATGACCACTGGGAGGTAGCAGTGAAGTGGCAAAGGTCTGCTTGGAACCTGGATGCTCGAACATGAGCATTGGGAGCGCACCCGAATTGAAAGTTACAGAATTGGACTGCTCAAAATAGTCTCAAATTCACTGGGACCCAAACTGCGAGTCAGCCTTCCAAAGGTCCTAGAGCGATGCGCAAGATCATGTTTTGTCCAATTAGCAGCAAAACGAGCAAATCAAGGAAATCCTCACATCAGTCATCGAGGAATAGCGAGACTCTCCAAAATGGAAACAATCACCACATCGATGCCTCCCATGCAACAAGTATCCCATACCGATACGTGACAGCAGAATTTCAAGCTGTCGCCACCGACGAGCTATCAGTGTTGCCTGGCGATGTTGTACTTTACGAGTTCACAGACAGCAACTCTAGTGGCAATTGGTCCCACGTTCTGTGTCTTAAGACAAACAAACGTGGCTTCGTACCGAGCGAAATACTTTCAATAGAGCCAAGACGGAATCCTGAATGTAAGAAGAAACTGCCTCGGTCGATCGCTGACCCAATTGAACACCATTCGCACTTGAGATCACATCATATGAGCGGACGTCCGCCTCTGAATGAAGACGATATAAGACCCCAACACCACCATGTCCGCGAGCACCAACAGAGGTTTGGAATCCCTCACTCTCTGCAAGGTAGTAGTGGTAAGCAAAGTTTTCAGAAGTATCCCGATCTGAGACATCTCAGCCCCCCGGCGTACTATAATCTTCGGACCTCGGATCCCCAATATGAGGCGGAATGCAGGCAGTTCCACCGGGAAAACTTTGGATTGTTTATGGTAACAAATAATTTTGTAGCGAGAGAAGAGAATGACTTGAATATCAGACCAGGCGATTATGTGACAGTTTTAAACAAAGAAGACGAGGATTGGTACTGGGTTCGTAGGATGTGTGACCAAGCGGAGGGCTTTGTACCCTCACGATTCATCTGTGACTGGGAACAGGTGAAATCAATATTGAACAAGGGAAATTCCACCGTCACAATGAAGTCGTCGAACCACAACGATTTCCATACTTACATAAACCACAGACCAGATAGAGAAAGCCTGCCAACAGATCAGCAATCATCAGTTTTTCAGCACATATAAGCTTATCCAGACTGATACGCTGGCTTAGTGAGATATTGTTACCTGGCGCATAGTCAGTTAGCAAGACTGGTTGGAGTCAATCAAGGAGTTATAATACACATCAACCATTCAATTGATTGAGATTCTGTTCTTTGGTTAACTTCGTTGTAGCTCTTTATCTAATTCTTTTAATATTGTTGACCATTTGTTGTAGTCAATAATCATTATTCGCCGATGCGGAATGTATTTGATATCACTGGATGGTGACCAGGCGGCGTTTTCGTCACAGTGAGATGAGACGTCGAAATCGGTATACTCGATTGAATTCTCGCAAATGATCTCCTCCTCCGGATTTATAAATACCAATGGCTCTACATTCTGGACACTGGATTCTCCCGATTTCGTTTTTTTGCTCGGTAATTCTGTGCGCTTGCTACGGGCTTTTAGAAGTATCTTCCCGACCAGGACAAGATGACTGAATTGAGACTCCTCAAGAAAGCTGGTGAGACCTTTAAGAGCCGGTAGTGCTAGTTGAGGTGGTAGATTGATGTACCGCTCATTAATAATCAACCCTAGCTTGGTCTGATCACTAGAATTTGAAATTTGTCTAAACTTAGGGCACTTGTCTTGTAGTAACTTAATCAGTTCTTTCTGCGGTTGAGATCTCTCGCCGGAGTTGGTTGGTAAGTCTATCACTGAAGACACTCCATAAATATCGTTATCGGGTTCCTCATCATCATTATCACCGTCTTGTGTTGGGGTGCCTAGCGCGATAACTTGGGTCAGATCTCTCAGGTCGATCAAGCGTTTGGCGAGCGAATTACAATCAACGAAGTTTAGTAGCGTTTGACGTAACAATGCTGCGATACCATCGAGATCCTGGTCGATCGGTGGATGGAATTCGAAGTCGACATCCACCTTTTTGTCTGATCCGCCTTCCTCCATCAATGCTGAATTATTGGTCCAACAGAAGCAAGTGTTTATTTGTGTAACGGGTCTGCGTTTATTTATTTCCGAATCCGTAAAGCCGCCGGCCGATCTCAGGGTGCACGCTATCTATAGTGTTCAGTTCAAAGCTTGAGCACATGGTGTACGAAATCTCGCCTGAGGGATTCGCAACCTGGCCCCCCCCCTCGCCCCTCCCCTATGCATGGTGATATACTATTTTTGAAACCGGTATGGAAAGGCCTGCTTCAGATCGAACTGGCTAAGAGTATATCGAAATCGATTTCTTTCGAAGCCAATTATCATAGCCAAGCTTGGACCTACAACGCAGTGCACGAGGAGGCAGGGAGGTCCCCTAAAGATGACCCATAACGAGATAAAAGCGGAGGTACGAATCGGGGGACGTACTCTATTTTTTGTCCTACGAGAGTAGCGAGGATTAATTTAATACAGAACGTTTGTTGGATGTATTAGAGGTCTAAGCGTGCGACATCAAATTTAAATAAGATATTGCAAACCTAGATTGCCTAGCAAAGTTTTGAATTGTTTTACATGAATATTGAATAAACTGTGTACTTTGTTCAATTATGTTAATGTTTAGATTTAGGTGAATTTTAATGTATCGGCAATATCCTTCCGCTCCTCGGTCCCCAAATTATTTCTTTCCCTTGATGGCTTTCTCAGCAGCCTTGGTGACCTTACCACCGGACATATCCTTGGGCTTGACTGCCTTGATGACACCTACAGCGACAGTTTGCCTCATGTCGCGCACGGCAAAACGCCCGAGTGGAGGGAAGTCAACGAAGGTTTCGACGCACATCGGCTTCTGAGGGGCCAGAGTGACAATGGCGGCATCGTTGGATTTGATAGCTTTCGGGTTGTCCTCGAGTTTCTTACCAGAACGACGGTCAATCTTCTCAGTGATCTCGCGGAACTTGCAAGCAATGTGAGCTGTGTGACAGTCCAGAACTGGAGTGTATCCGTTTGAAATCTGACCTGGGTGATTCAAGACAATGACCTGGGCTGTGAACTCTTCAGTTGCCTTCGGTGGGTCGTTCTTGCTGTCGCCAGCAACGTAACCACGACGCAACTCCTTAACCGATATGTTCTTAACGTTAAAACCGACGTTGTCGCCTGGAACTCCCTCTGTCAGGGATTCGTGATGCATTTCAACGGACTTGACTTCAGTCGTAAGGTTAACCGGTGCGAAGGTTACCACCATACCTGGCTTTATGATTCCTGTCTCGACACGACCAACTGGGACCGTTCCAATACCGCCAATTTTGTAGACATCTTGCAATGGAAGACGAAGTGGCTTGTCGGTTGGTCTAGTGGGCGGCTCCATGGAGTCTAGAGCTTGCAAGAGGGTCTTGCCCTCGAACTTTTGTCCCTTCCTCTCGATTGTGAAACCCTTGTACCAGGCCATGTTCTCTGAAGCTTCAAGCATGTTGTCACCCTCCCAACCAGAGATTGGAACGAATGGCACAGCGGCTGGATTGAAACCGATCTTCTTAACAAAAGTGGAAACTTCCTTTTGGATTTCCTCAAAGCGGCTCTGGCTGTATGGTGGAGTTGTCTTGTCCATCTTGTTAACTGCAACAATAAGTTGCTTGACTCCAAGAGTGTAAGCCAATAGAGCGTGTTCACGGGTTTGGCCGTTCTTCGAAATACCAGCCTCAAATTCGGTGGCACCAGCGGCAACGATCAGGATTGCGCAATCGGCTTGCGATGTACCAGTGATCATGTTCTTGATAAAATCACGATGACCTGGGGCGTCGATAACAGTGACCTCGTACTTGGGTGTCTCGAATTTCCAAAGGGAAATGTCAATGGTGATACCACGCTCGCGCTCGGCCTTGAGCTTGTCGAGCACCCAAGCGTATTTGAAGGAGCCCTTGCCCATCTGTGAGTCGGTTTGGATGAGAACATATGGATTGGTTAGTGGTCAAAGTTAGCTTGCAACTTGAGAGCGATTGTTGCGCGAACAAAACCGTACGCCGGCCAGTCAACTTACTTCGTGGGCCTCCTTCTCGAACTTTTCAATGGCACGCTTGTCGATACCACCGCACTTGTAGATCAAGTGGCCGGTGGTGGTGCTCTTGCCGGAGTCGACATGACCAATAACAACAGTGTTAATATGTAACTTTTCCTTTCCCATGTTGAAGCTGAGTCAATTAGTTATCTTAGAATTGTTATTATTATTATAAATCGTTCGAGCCGAATGCCTAAATTAGTTTATCCTGTCTTGCCTGGTATATCCGCCGATATTACTATACTGCAAACTAGAGGATAAATCGCAAAGGACCGGCGTGTGCAATGCCTTTTTATACGGCGGATGTGTGTGTGTAAGCCGGCATGAGTTTGAATCTCCCTTTCAGATATCACACTGGACGCTGTGTTTCGCTCACTCACTCGCTCCGGCCTGAAAGCTGCATGCTTGCTTCGGGCGCGAGGGGGAAAGGGAGCGCAGCGAGGAAGCAGAAGAAATGGTCCAAGTGAGGGCCCGTCTGTTGCCCCGGACAGCATAGCCTGCGTAGCTCGTGTGTCACTGGCCATCGCAGCGCCACCTTCACTCTGTTCCCTTTTGCCTTCCCCCGCACTGGAAGCACACACAAGCACACACACATACACACATGCACACACTTGCCGGCCCCAACGCAGCCACACAAAAGAGAGTTCGGCTCTCTCTCGCGCAGATAGAGACCGCTTGAAACTCGCTCGTATGGACCGATAGTTTGACGAACGCCTCGCATACGAACACACACACGCCCAGTCCAGACCGGTGCCTTAGAGTATGAGGCTTAGACAACCCGGCCAGGCCGGGCTAGCGAACCCCCAGATTGGAATCGGGGCGGCCGCGACTGAACACTGAATTTACGTTGAGAAGCACTTGGAAAAAAGATGGCGCGTTTGCTGAATACAGCGAATGAATGCTCGTTTATGTAGCCCAATTCTCGACCTCATCATCGTGTGCGCCATCTCAACTTGCCTCTCCCTCATTTCTCTTCCGCTTCGCAGATGGCGCCCCCCTCAAGATGCTGGTGGCGCTCAATTTGAAAGCTGGCGAAAGCTGCATCGCCACATTTAAATCTACCAGCCTCCAATGGGTTGCGGCCGCATAGGACTGTTGGCGGACCGAGTAGACACGTTTTTCTCGAGTGACAGATCATCATCGGCGCACTTGGTTAAATTCTAGAACATTAACCTGTTGATATTTATTTGCATTGCTTCTTGATTTATGAACGAATAACTGTAGTTGTCGTAATTTACTCTGCATTGGATCGCTTTGAGGGTGGAATCAGGTGACTTGGTAGTGTTGGCGGAATGTCGTGTCCACTCAACTTGACATTGATAAGGTGCATTGCTAGGGCGAATTCATCGGCATCTAAATAGCCGTCGCGATCGACATCAGAAAGCTTCCAGATCTTGCCTAAAACTGTGTTTGGGAGCTTAGATTTCACCATCTCCTGCTTGGCATTGGCTCCATTGACCTTTCCGTCCACAGGATTCAACGAATTGAAAATTTGCACATACTTTTCCCGATCTTTTTCAACAACCCAGTCGGAATCATAGGAACCAGCGTCAACACCCTCACCGCGTCCATATCCAAATGGTGATTCGTTTACAGTTTCAAATGCTCCCCCACGGAGCTCGTTCGGGGAGTCCTTTTGTTCTGTTGCTTGCTGTTCCTGTGTTTTTCGTTGCACAAAAGTTGTTAGGTAAGATAGTGGGGAAGTGACAAGTGTGATGAGGAACTCTAACTTACTTGTGGAATCTTTGCCACTAATCGGGCTATGTCTTGCGCCAGCACGGTGTCAACGGCGTCCAAGAGTGGTTTTTTGAGTGGATGAAACTTGGTAAAATCGTAATTAGCTAACTTGTCCTGCATTTCCTTGAGGTCAGGAAAGTCACCTCTTGGAATCTGATATTCGCGCTCAATATCAAGATATATTTGATTAAGATTCTTGATCAAATCTTTCTTCTTGCCTTCTTTACCAAAAACGGTTGGCATATCTTTCCTAAGTGCACTTATGATATAGGCGTGCACCTTGGCCAATCTAGCCCTCTTGATTAGATCGTTAAGTTTTCTTAAGGCGGCATTACGGGGGAGGCTTTGAATATCGTTGAATAGATCTTGCTCCTCAGCCTCGAAGAGTTTCCTATTAGCGTCATAACGCAAAGGCTCGTCCCAAAAGGAGCCGATATAAACCCTTGCAACCTCTGGCGTCTGGAGCACCTTACCAAGTGACCACATCAAGGCACCGTAAACTCTCATCAATTGTTGATGCTCTATCATATCCGCTTTGTTCAATACGATTCTAATTTTATCATCGTGACCTCTCAATGCTTCAATACTACGTCTAAACTCGTCGGAAATATCAAGTTTATGGGCATCAAATAGAAGAATGATTCTATCAACTCGCTCAGCGAACCATTCAAGAACTCCTGTGAAGTCATAGCCACGATCAACGCGTTGTTTCTCACCTGAGAGTATGCCTGGAGTGTCGATGATTGATATAGATTCTAGAACTGGCGAGTGAACTTGAGATACTTGAAAACGATTTAAGAATGCATTGCCAAACTTGGCTAGGGGTCGGAATTGCTTCTTCGGGTCAACAACAAGAGCGTTTCCCGGAACAACGCCCTCTTGACCTTCTTCCGCGTGCATCACAGCAATAAATCTATCGGTGGTTGGCTCTGGCCCAATCCTTATGCCAGGGAAATCTTTTTCGAGCAGATACCGAATGAACGTTGTCTTACCTGTAGAGTATTGTCCAACTAATAGAATCATAGGCTTTGAATCGAAGTCTGCATCCTCTAAGGGGGGCGAATGAAAATCATGAAACATGTAATATTCTTCTAAAGGCAATATCTTTTTCTTGTAAATCCTCCTCAAACCCTCAACAACACTCATGAAGAGCTCTGGTTGCCTCTTTCGGGCCTCATCACCGTTGACCCAACTAAACATCTTGTTTTAAGGCAAATCTGTGCAATATCTCAAGAATATATAATGATCCTAATGGAAGTGATGATATTCGCTAGAAAGTCTGAGCTTGATCATCCACTTCCCATTCTGTCATAATAAGATACGTTTAGAGTTCACTGTGTATGCCGACGCGCACTAATATCGGAAAACAGCTCAACCCCGAGGAGCCGAGGACAGATACAACACGCTCTGCTGCAAAAAACTCCCTCCCTTCCTCCCTTATTTCACCCTGTCGCCTCCAACTCTGCTATTCAGTAACTATTACATGATCATTAGGCCCTCTCAAAACCCTGCGCCAAGCTTTCTCTCTCTCTCTCTCCACTTCATTTCAGTCAGTAGGTTATAGTGGAACTTACTGTTGTCTACTTGATAACTTAGCATCATTGTTCGAAAAGTCAACAGAATTTAGTGGTGCACGCTGAAAGTGGGAGAAATTAATAGGCTCCTCCGTAGTCTTATACTATGGATCCAGAACTCAAAAAAGGATTTCAGGAGTTACAGACCCAAGTTATAGAAAGCCGATCGAAAATTGCCCATATTGAAACTTGTCAAAAATTAACCACTCATGACGCCAAGTTGAATGATGCAATTTTAGAGGAATTTACGAAGAGTGGCGACATCGAAAGCAAGTTCTTCTATAAACCAGTTGGACGAATGCTAGTTAAGCAAAAGGGCAAGTCAGCGCACGAATTTCTTCTTGAACGTCAGAAGCAGTATCAAGACAGATTGAAACAATATAAAGAAGTCAAGGAGGTTTGTCTCAAACGTGTCAAGGAGTCAGAGAACAGCCTTAGAGAGCTAGTGAACAAAAAGTTGAACAAGCCCGAGCAGGTAACAAAGAGACAGGAGAATGAGCTTTCACCTGAAATGAAATCACCGAAGTCCGATCAAAAGGGTGACGCTCACGAAGAGTGCTCCATCGTCAAGAACTGACCGATTAATTAACCACGTGAGCATATCAAGATAGGCATCAACTATCTCACAATTCATAGAGCTGTCTTCTATATCAAGTGATTTATCAGAATAAACTTGATATTGAGGAGGATATCAGCAGCCTAGGCTGGCGCCAGAAACCTTTTACGCGTACAAAACTAACATTCTACTAGCGCATCTCTAGGGAACCAACCGCTCTCGCTGAAGATTGGGATACGACATGTCGGCCTTAACCTCACCCTCTTGCCAATCAACTGCCGACAAAACAAAGACAGCACTGAGCTCAAACAGAGATAAAGACAGTAAATTACAGATATTTCTCGGTGGCTCGTGTAATCCTACCACATGGCGCCAAAATGTCGCTATACCATATCTCGAGTTGAATAATATCTCCTATTATAATCCACAAATTGATGATTGGACTCCCGAGGTTGTCGATACAGAGAGGCACGCCAAACAAACTGCTCAAATTCTTCTATTCGTGATTGACAAACAAACAAGATCTACAGTCAGTCTCGTTGAAAGCGCATTTATGGCTGGAGAAAGTAAGAATCTAGTCTTGGTGATATATCCGTTCGAATACAACATCATGAGTCTAACTGACACATCCCATCAAACGTCCAATATAATCGAGAGTAGGAGCAAGTTCGTGAAGAAGACTTCGAGACTATGTGAAAATGACTGCCCGTCCGAAGGAAGATCGTCGTCCACTGTCACTTCGTCTTCGACTTCAGTTTCAAGCTCCGCAACAACCGCCCATGAGACCTCTCCTCCATCCACAACTCTAGTCACATCCACTAGAACTGTCCTATCATCAGCCAGAATCAGAGAAAGAGTTGACACTGAAAACTTTGAGATAGAGCGACGGCAATTAGAGGCATCTCATGAGAAGTCCAAGCAAGCTAGCGAGATCATGAGAATCTCTGACGAGATAATCAGTTTGGGCGAGTTTCAGGAGCTTAAACAGGCACGTCACATATTACAGAAACTAATTGATATACAAAGAATTCCCATTTTCTCTGATATTCTTCAAGCTTTAAATTATGTGTCTTATCGAGTGAACGGAGATTTTTCTCCTCGCCCGCCCCAAAAGGAGCTTTCTCGTTATACAGATTTCTTGTCCAAATTCTACGCTGAAACTGACACTAGTCTGACGATAGAGCAGTGCAAGAAAGATAACCTCGTGAGGGACATATATTTGTCCCTCGATAGTGATGATCAATCATTCACTGAGACTATGGTGTTACCAATTCTGAAGGAAAAGGGTCTCTCCTACAACTATATGTCTGTCGATTGCCTCAAGCTTCCAAACAATATCCATACAAACTACGCATCATCGGAATCTGTCATTCTACCTAAACAAAATGACGAATCTCTTATTACGGCTGAATCAAATGAACTGATTAGACATATGGGCGTTTCTGAGCCATCTGAACACACGAGGCTCGCAATTGAGAAAGAGCTATACGCAATCAGAAGTAGCCGCGTGTTACTATTTGTGATAACCAACAAGTGTCGGGGACTCTCGATTATGGTGCTGGCATCTCATTTTATGGCTTTGTTTCGAAAGAATGTAGTTTTATGCGTTCAATACTTAGAGGAACCATGTTCCATAGGCGGCGAAGCACTCACGAAGGCAGCGATCGCTGATTACAACAGGGGCAGAGTATATTTGTGCGATTATGCTATCAAATCTCAAGTTCCTGTTTTCAGCTCAGTTGAGGAGGCGATTGATTGCTGCAGTATGAAATGTTGTCGTGGGAATAAATAACGATCAAGCTCATCCGCTGGCACACATCTTGCTCTTAATAACTATCCTATGAAGACCGATTCTGTCTTAATAATACGTGAACCTACCTGGCAAGATAGCTCGCGCGTAACCATAAATCTTATGTTTACACGCACTCGATGCTGGTTGGTTGGTTTAAGAAGGAGTCAGAACCGTGGCCTCTCACGTCAAGTGGCGGCTTGGCGTAGTTGTGAGCGACGCTTGACAATGTACTGTTGGCTAACTCATAGCTTAAGTCTGCGATAGTCACGTGAATACGGGCGTCGCTTGGTTGAGGGCTGATGAAAAGAGAAAGAAGAACGCAACTTAGAATCGAACCCGGCCCGAGAAGCCAAGAACAGATAGAATCTACACACAAATGAGGATTACGATCATCGCTTGTCTGCGCCCGAGGAAAGATTCTCTCTCCTCCTTCCGTTGGATGTTGGCGACCTTTTTGCCCCGTCGACCTGCTCCCTTTATTCGCTTAGACCAATTTCAGTTCGTAAAGAGGGTGACAAGTTTTGTTGTATAGCACGCCATGGACTGGTTTACAGGAGTGAATTTTGAATCGAGATAGAGTGAGATAACAGACAGACAGCTGTTACTATTCCAATCAACGAGCCGTTTATAATCATTCGATTCACATCGGACGAAGCCCTAAATCATTCTGTCGAGTCGAGAGCGAGCCAAGTCGAACTCGAGCCTGCAAGTTGCCCGCTAGGCCAACTAATTACCTTGAGACTGGTTCTAGTTGAATTCGAGGGGGAGAGAGAGAAAGCTCTTTGCAAATACAGTCTACTTTCGGGGCAGGATGGACTGCACTGATTCAGGTAGACCCTTAGCCGACCAGAAAGCTCACGAGATCGATTGCCAAGCAGCAATGGAGCTCAGAGATCCCACCTCAGACTTAATTTGATAGTCTCATTCGCCCGCCTCTCCTTGCTGACTTGCAACCTACATGTTAAGACAGTTTTGCTTACTCAGCCCGATTATACGTCCTCCTCGAGTATCTCTAGAGATTTGGCAAGATTGCTCAACCGTTGCGCATTGCTTCAGCGAATGGTCTCATGTAGGTCTTATCAAAGATTGATTGGATCTAGTTAAAGAGACTGTTCAGCAGTAAATTACGCTCTCTTTCGCTCGCTGAGTATCGGGTGCACTGATTGGATAAAATCCGATGGTATTCTTGTGAAGTTTATGAGGCGTATGAATGAGTAGATCATATCGAGATTGTACTCACAGTCACAAGCTCAGAGAAGGAACACCACAGTGAACGAAGTTTGATGACAACTGTATGATTGATGAATCACAAGTCACAGATTCGATACCAAAATAAACACTACTAACAATCAACTAGCGGAAGAGAAACGAGCGATAATATTGGCAACTGTCTTGGTATTAATCCTTTACAATCGGTGCCAAGACAAACCTGCTGTTTTTGTTGGGGCGAGAAACTTACATACTTAGATATATATATATAATTAACCGTCATGCTAGCTTCTACTTTCAACACCCAAACACTAGGACATATTTCGCATCAAATCAACAAACTTACCTACTCTCTTCTATCAGCTCCTGTCAAAGGATACTCCGGAAAGTGTCCCTTTTTAAGAGGGCTCAGTACGATCAGTTCGAGTGGCCAAGCGGCTGCTGAAAATCTAGAGACCAGATACCCACACGCCGACCCATTGGCTGATGATCAAAAACAATGCTGCCCCCGTGATGAAGCGAAGACTGATGAAACCGTTGAATCGGAAGCTGAGAAAGCACAAGAAGTCGCTAATTCAGATAAGGACAGTGCAAGCAAGACTAAGAGGGTGGATTTAGGTTACGATTATGAAACTAAGTTGAAGGAACTCATAGAGAAAAAGAAGAAAGATGAGTCATATAGGGTGTTTCGCAAAGTACGTCGGTTCAGCTGGAACTTCCCCTTCGGCACAGAACAGGATCGTCCTGTAACCGTTTGGTGCAGCAATGATTATTTTGGCATGAGCAGTCATCCAAGAGTTAGAGAGGCAATCATGTTGGCACTAGATGAGTATGGGGCAGGTAGTGGTGGAACGAGAAACATAGCTGGTAATAATCCAGTACATGAGGAGCTAGAGTGGGAATTGGCAGATCTTCATGACAAAGATGCAGCCCTATTATTCTCATCATGCTATGTTGCTAACGACTCCACTTTGTTCACCCTTCTGAAGCTAATACCAAACTGCCACATTTTCTCAGATGCAGGTAATCATGCATCCATGATTCAAGGAATTAGAAACTCAGGTGCAAGCAAGCATATCTTCCGTACGTTTGATCCAATTGATTTAGAGGAAAAATTGCGCCAAGTGCCCTTGGAAGTGCCCAAGATAGTGGCTTTCGAGACGGTTCACTCTATGACTGGTGACATCAGCCAAGTGGAGATGATGTGCGATATTGCACACAAGTACGGCGCTCTGACTTTCGTTGACGAAGTTCACGCGGTTGGCCTATATGGGGAGCGAGGAGCTGGTATCGGTCAGAGAGATGGATGCATGGACAAGATCGATATTATATCTGGTACCCTTGGCAAGGCCTACGGGAATTTTGGAGGTTATGTGGCAAGTTCAGAGCAGATTGTGGATGTAGTGAGGAGCTATGCTTCCGGGTTCATTTTTACCACCAGTTTGCCACCTATGGTTGCGTGTGGTGCTGCAGAGTCTGTGCGAATTTTGAAGGGTGAAGAGGGTCGCTACCTGCGCCAAGTTCAACAAAGCAACGTTTTCCACATGAAAAAAGCTCTAGCTGCGGCAGGACTGCCTCACTATCCCAGTAAAAGTCACATAATTCCTATTCCAGTGGGTAACGCCTCTAAATGTACTCAAGTTTCCAACGACCTTCTGGACCTCGGACATTACATCCAATCTATCAACTACCCAACTGTTTCTAAAGGATCCGAGCGTCTTAGAGTCTCAGTAACTCCCTTCCATTCAGAGAAAATGATAGATTCTCTCGTAGACAGGTTAATCTCTGTCTGGACGCGCAACAATTTAGACTTCGTCCCACCTGTTGAATTGGGAGAACGATGTCAGAGGCATTTGATGAGAAGTGAGCAGAGCAAGCAAATCAAGCATAATTCCTGGTGCCAGCTGTGCCATGGAGAGATGGATTTGTGCGCCAGAGCGCCAATCTAAGATCGGCCCAGGTATTTGGACGTCCTGCTACCAGTAACTGTGTTAGAGTATCAATAAAGTAAAAAGAGTGAGTCACAAGTGACGAATAGTCGTCGCTCAAGTGTTGTAGATAGAAGAGAGAGAGAAAACCAAAAGGCTAGTTCGAGACTGGTGGTTTTATTACAACGATGTAAGCATTATAGACTCTCCCGTTACTATCAATCTGCTTTTCAAGTCTAATCGACTTCCTCCATCTTATTGACATCCTCTGTGGCCTCGGCGGTGGCAGCAGCCTCAGCCTCAGCGGTTGCCTCTTCAGCTTGAGGCAAGTCCTCCTCGTCAATACCTAGGCCGAGCTTGATCATTCGGTGGATGCGTGAGGCATGAGTTTCAGGCTCTTCGAGTGAGAATCCAGAGCACAAGAGTGAGGTCTCGAATAAGAGCATGACCAAATCCTTAACTGATTTCTCATTCTTGTCGGCTTCAACTCGTTGGCGTAATACTTCAATGATCGGATGATCTGGGTTAATTTCTAAATTCTTCTTTGCTACCATGTAGCTCATTGTGCTTGCATCACGCAGGGCCTGGGCTTTCATAATGCGTTCCATATTAGCTGTCCAACCGTAGTTGCCGGTGACAATACAGCATGGAGAGGATACAAGTCTGTTTGAAACAGAAACCTTCTCTACCTTTCCTGATAGGATCTCTTTGATAACCTTGCACAGATTCTCCAACTTCTTTTGGTCCTCTTCACGCTTCTTCTTTTCTTCTTCATCCTCTGGGAGCTCAAGTCCTTCCTTTGTAACTGAGACCAATTGTTTGCCGTCAAATTCCTTGAGCTGCTGGACACAATATTCGTCGATAGGCTCTGTCATGTACACAACCTCATAGCCACGCTTCTTGATACGCTCAACGAAGGCCGAGTTCGCAACAACTTCCTTCGACTCACCAGTGATGAAGTAGATGTGCTTCTGATTTTCCTTCATACGGGATACATAGTCTTTGAGAGAGCACATTTGATCGCCAGAGGCAGATGTGTAAAACCTGAGCAGCTCAGCAAGTTTTGCCTTGTTCTGAGCGTCTTCGTGGATTCCTAGCTTGATGTTCTTACCGAAGTGCTCATAAAATTTGGCATACAAATCTTTTTGATCAGCCAGCTCCTCGAACAATTGCAGACATTTCTTGACCAGATTTTTGCGAATAACCTTGAGAATCTTGTTCTGCTGCAACATCTCACGAGAGATGTTGAGTGGGAGGTCCTCAGAGTCGACAACTCCTTTGATGAAGTTGAGGTACTCTGGAACGAGATCCTCACAATTTTCCATGATGAAAACCCTCCTTACATACAACTTGATGTTGTTCTTTTGGCGACGGTTTTCAAAGAGATCAAATGGGGCTCTCTTGGGGACAAAGAGGAGTGCACGGAACTCGAGTTGTCCCTCAACAGAGAAATGCTTGACTGCCAAGTGTTCTTCCCAGTCGTTAGTGAGACTCTTGTAAAACTCTCCATACTCTGACTCTGAGATATCATCGGCGTTTCGCATCCACAGGGGCTTGGTCTTGTTTAAAACATCTTCATCGATATACTTTTCCTTGACCGTCTTTTTCTTCTTCTTTTTATCCTTGGCGCCTTCTTCGTCGTCGTCTTTGTCATCATCGTCATCCTTGTCATCGTCTTTATTTTCCTCGTTATCCTTCTTCTCCTCATCTTTCTTCGCCTCATCGTCCTTCTTGTCTTCTTCAGCTTCGTCGTCTGAGACCTCCTTTTCGCGCTCCTTCTCGAGTACTAGTTTAATAGGGTAGCCGATGAACTGCGAGTGCTTCTTGATAATGTCCTTCACCCTACGCTCTTCCAAGAAGTCGGTCTGGTCCTCCTTGAGATGTGCTACTATCTTTGTGCCTCGACCAAGGGGCTCGCTGTAATCACGCCTAATGGTGAAGGATCCTCCAGCTGAAGATTCCCACGCGTACTGCTCGTCGTCATTATGCTTAGATGTGACGACAACACGGTCAGCGACCAAGTAGATGGAATAGAAACCAACACCGAACTGACCGATCATAGAGATGTCGGCGCCCGAATTGAGCGCCTCCATGAAAGCCTTGGTGCCTGATTTAGCGATGGTTCCTAGATTGTTGATCAGGTCTTGCTTAGTCATGCCTATACCTGTGTCGACTATTGTCAAGGTCCGGGCCTCCTTGTTTGGAATTATCTTGATCTCGAGGTCCTTGCATGAGTCCAGCTGCTTTGGGTCGGTCAAGCTAGCGTATCTGATTTTATCTAGAGCATCACTGGAATTAGAGATAAGTTCACGAAGAAAGATTTCTTTGTTTGAGTAGAAGGTGTTGATGATTAAGCTCATAAGTTGGGCAATTTCCGCTTGGAACGCAAAGGATTCTGCCTTGGCGTCGGCCATCTCGGCGTCACCAGAGTGGTCAACCTTAACGTCAGCCATGACAATCGTGTTGGGTTAATTTGTAAAACTGATGACGATTCGATTTAGTCAGTCAACCGATATTTGCTATGAACAAACCAGGCTTGATATAATTAATTGGGCGAAAGTTATTCAGTTAAGTTGAGTAATGTAGAGAATTTGCTTTGATCCTGAGAGAGACTCGTAGCGAATGAATTGTAAAAGTGCTCGTCTATCCACTTATCACACAGCCTGCTGCCGGTTTAAATCGAACGCTTGGTAAGTTCTAGAAATTACCAACAGACTGAATCCCATGCTCGATTTTGCCATGCTCACTCGCTCACTCTCTCGCTCTCCAATCTTGGTTCACTTGTGTGCGCTTTGAGCGATCCAAGAGCAAGGCGAGCGGTCCATTCACCGGGGCGTGTGCAAACCCTGGTATTTTCTGGAAAAAGGTTGCAGTATTCTCGAACTTTCTTACATTTACCGTACATGCACCGCCAATTATTTACCGACTTGGTTCCACACAACCTTCCTTATTCAACCCTCGAAATGCCCTCTAAACTCCTGATCAAAGGGCTAACCTCTTTACCAAGGAGAGGTCCACATCAAAGTGCTAGCCGCCGGTTACATGCAGTCCCTGATCACGTAGCTAAGGCTGAATCTCAATTGTCAAACCAGGATGCATGCAAAGTCCCCTTGACTCAGCCACTTCCAGGCCTACCTAAAGTAATTTACCCAACAGCTAGCGCTTCGAGAGATACTGAAACAAAAGTGACCGTATTGCAAAATGGTTTGAGGGTGGCCTCCGAAAGAAAGTTTGGTCAGTATTGCATCGCAGGTGTTGCAATCAATTCTGGTTCTCGGCTAGAAACTTGTTACCCAAGTGGAATATCACATTTTATCGAAAGATCGGCGTTTAAATCCACGAGCAAGTTTTCAAGTAGAGAACAAATTCTGGAAGCTCTCTCACGCGTTGGAGGGACAACCGACTGTCAAGGTTCCCGTGACTTGATGGTTTATGCCGTCTCAGTTGTCAATGAGCATTTAGAAACAGCTGTCGACCTGCTCGGCGAGGCGGTGTTACGGCCGCAATTAACTGATAGCGAGGTCAAGGAGACGGCAAGCAGGATATCATTTGAGCTACAAGACATGTCTCTAGATCCTGAGAGGAAAGTGCAATTGGGCGAGATGATACACTCAGCCGCTTACGGAAATAGTACTCTAGGCTTACCCAAGATTTGCCCCGAAGCAAGTCTTGATAAGATTACGTCTAGTCTGATGTTCAATTTCTTGAAACATAATCATACACCTGAAAGGATGGTTCTTGCAGGTGTTGGAGTTGACCATGACAGATTAGTAGAGTTAGCACAAAAATACTTTGTTGATCAACCTGCCAGATGGGTAACAAACCCCGAGATTGCCAGCGAGCAGCCCACCACTGTTCAGCGCCCGAAGTCGTTGTATTTAGGTGGCATGAAAGCTGTTGAAGAAGACCTATCTAACGTTAGCCTGGGTCCGACACCCTTACCAAATTTAGCCCACTTCCAGCTAGGTTTTGAAGTTTGTTCACATCTCGAATTAGATGAGTTTGTAATCGTTTGCGTTATGAACATGCTCATGGGTGGTGGAGGTTCGTTCTCTGCCGGTGGTCCCGGCAAGGGAATGTTCACGCGCTTGTTTACTAATGTCCTGAACCGATACCATTGGGTGCATAGTTCAACAGCACACAATTCATCCTACGAAGACTCTGGTCTGTTCTACATACAATCTAGTTCCGACCCATCGCAACTCAAACCCCTAGTCGATATAGTGATAAACGAATTCAAGAACGTCGCCCATGGGCACATCGGCGAAGAGGAGCTAGCGCGCGCCAAGAAACAGCTCGTCTCAATGCTCTGGCTCAACCTAGAGATTAGGCCTATAGTCTTCGAGGATATTGCAAGACAGGTGCTCTCAGCTGGTTTCCGAAGACAACCGAAGCAACTTATAGAGAAGATAGAGAGCGTTACAGAGGAGGATATCAGGAGAATCGCGTCTAAAATGTTGACAAAGAATCCCTCGGTGGCGTGTCTCGGTGATCTGAAAAGTCTGCCCCCTTATGAATATATTAAATCAAGCTTACGGTAGTTTAATTTCTCAGTGACCGAAATACAGTCTTGAAATCTAGACCCCAGTCGAACCGAATCCGTTAGCTCCTCTCTCAGTGGAATCCAAGTCCGAAACTTCTTCTAGATCAGTTTGCTCAATTTTCTCACATATTAGTTGGGCTATCCTATCGCCGCGCTTGATTTCGAAATCTTGATCTCCTAAATTGAACAAAATCACATTCAAGGGTCCGCGATAGTCCTCGTCAATGACGCCTGCTCCAACATCTATGGAGTGTTTCCAGGCCAATCCTGATCGTGGGGCCACGCGACCATAGCAACCTGTCGGCAAAGCTATTTGCAAGTCAGTCTTGACCATCTCTCGACCTCTCGCCTTGATCAGATAGTCATGGGCGGAATATAAATCGTAGCCTGCCGCCAATTTCGAGCCCTTAGTTGGTATTTTGGCATGTTCGCTGAGTCTCCTGATGAACAGCTTGGAAACCATATTCAGAGTTTTAATGGTTGATTGAGTAGGCAAGTCTATGTTCGTTATGATTAAGAGATTGAAAAGGGGTTAAGCCAGCAACAATGGGTTGATCGAAGTTCGATGATGGCGCGAAACTTCTTCGCCCAGAGGGACTCCTGTTCGTCTCGATGTGGCGGATCAACAATGGCGCTCCCCCAATGCCGCGCGCACAACGAAAACTGATCGCCAGACGCACGAGACGCGCAGCACGAGGTTCGCCCGTGGGCTGGAGGAGAAGCCAAGAACAGATACATGTGCGAAAATCAAAGTGCAAACAGAACCAAAGTTAAAGCGTCAATTTATACCGAGATTAAGATTCACCAGTCCTATGACATTACTATTTCAAAAAATCAACAAAAATCTCATAGATGGACACAAGTAGATCACCCTCATCCCTGTACTATCGAACCAATGGGATTTCACCGAAGAAGAGTCCAACCACCGAAAGCGTCCAAAAGCGTCGAAGAGATATCCTGCGATCCGAGAAGGCGGCATACTGGGCACTATTCAACACATCAGTTGCACTGTTACTCTATTACGACCTCTGTTACATCAAAATTCTGAGCGATATATCAACCATACTTGTATGGCTCGAATGGCTGGCATGCTCTGTATTTACGACTAGCGCCTGTTACGACTTCTTGACTCATTTCTGGCCACATACATTCATGAAACCGATCGTTGTTAGCCCGACAGAGAAAAAACTTCTCGGTATTCAAGAGAGCGAATTCGGATTTAAAGTTGAAGAACCAGCGCCGGTGAAATTCGAACCTATTTTTGATAGCTCACCTCCCTTCGAAATACACTGTTCGTTTGAGGAGGAGGAAAAAGTGATTCAATCGTTAAAAGCAACGAACATAACACAGCCATCAAGAGAAACTTCATTTGACTATTCTTTTGCAAACACACCACGCTCGGAAGATTTCACGCCAAGTTTCAAGAGAGGATTTTTAGGTAACAACTCTTACGAGGGTGATAATTCCAACAAGAGACAGTCAGCGCATTCAAATTCATTCGAAAACAGCGGGCTTTGTTGATATACAATTTGAAATCATGGACAGATATCCCCACTCCATAGTCTGGACACCTCTCCCAATTTTGACATGGATCATACCAATCATTGGTCATACTGGCATAGCTGACTCTGAAGGAGTCATATATGATTTTGGAGGTAGCTATTATATTGCTGTAGACAATCTCACCTTTGGTCGGCCTACCAAGTTTGCGCGATTAGATCCCAGTAAGGCAGAATCACGTGATTGGGATAGCGCAATTGAAAGATCGGCTACAAAGTTTCGTAATCAGCAGCACAACATCATCACCAACAACTGCCACAGTCACGTCGCTGACACTCTCAATGAGATGAGATATAACGGAAGATCAAACTATAGTCAACTTGATGTGTTTTGGATGATCACATTCCAATCCAAGCACATCGGTCTTAGAGGGTTTCTACTGCAATGGGGCCCATGTTTGGTGCTTTTGTCCATACTGGCGGTTGTGTTATTCATTCTATAAACGGATTCATGAATAGCAACTGAAAATCATTATCTATGATTCTGACAACGGAAATGATTATCGATTGTTTGATTGGAATTTTTATTCGATGATAACGAGTTTTATCTTATCCTGACACTTTTCAAATCCACACAAATTGGGCCGATAATAGTAATGAATTTGAACCCATAAATGGTAACAACAATTCGCTGTTCAAAAACTTATCAAAATCGTCACCTGGGGACACACATGGTGAATATATACTTTCATTTAGGCTACTAGGTTCTTTCTCCTTAACTTTTCCAGACATCCCGCACAATTCAATCCTATTGCTTATCTACATCAAACCACAATGAAGCATTTGTTGCGCTAAACAAACAGCTCAAGTTTCCTGTTTGAGTTGGAAGTTGCTCAAAGTGCGAGATTGCAAAGCTTATTCGTATGAGTAAATTAACTAGCTTACACAATTCCTGAGTATGAGAATTTGAACGAGAATTGTGGCCCAGCTTTCAGTTGGTGAGCACATTTCCGGTATGTTTCAAGGCCAGAGGAGCATTATGATCGACCATCCAAGATTAATACTTCCAATCACCAACCTCGTACGTCTGCAACCACACTGTTGCTGACAACTAAAATCGAGTTCAACTAAAACGCCTTTGATTGCTGACTATCGGAGGCCGACAAAGTTTTTCATTCATGCAAAGCCCTTCAATCACGTTGCTGAACCTCCTAGTCTAGCCACTTATTACAAGCCTCGGGTAGGCTGTTCAAGCTAGCTCCAGCCATTTGCAATAGGGTTGAATCGTCGAACATGTTGTCGTCAGCATCACTCTCTGTCGAGTCTCCGTGGTTATAATTGTTGTAGAAGGCTCGAGCCTGCGTTTCGGACGAGATTGAGTTGAGATCCGATGCCAGTTGCTTGGACGACTGTTGTAGATGACAATGGGATTGAACCTGAAGTTGCTGGATTTGTTGGGAATTCTGTTGGTGGTTATGCTGAGCGTGGTGGATATGTTGCGGTTGCTCCTCCGTTGTCTGCTGCAACAGTAGGTGCGGGTAAGCGGGTGGTTCTTGTTTGATTTGGACTTGGGTGTGTTGTTGTTGGTGGTGATGGTGGTGGGTTTGGTCGAGGTTGGCGTGATTGTTATGAACTTGTGACTGTTGCGCGTACATGCTGATTGCACTATGTTGGTGGGGATGGTTGTGGAGAAGATGATGATGATGATGATGATGATGTTGTTGTTGTTGTTGCTGCTGTTGTTGTTGTTGTTGTTGTTGGTTTGCTGAGGCCATCATCGATACCAAGGCGTCGCCCATCACCTGTAACGAGCCAACTGTCGCAGCCGTGAGCGGCGATTTAGGTTTCGACGGCAGCCGCCCCCGACGGCCCTTCAAACTATCCGTGCGAACTCCCTCCCTCACCATTCCAACCTCCAGACACTTCTTGTAACGACAAAATTGGCACCTATTGCGGCGCCTCTTGTCCACCACGCAGTCCATGGAACCCGAGCAGACGTATTTAGTGTTCTTTTGCACGGATCTCTTGAAGAAGCCCTTGCAACCCTCGCAGGTGCGGACGCCATAGTGCTGACAGGCTGCGTAGTCCCCGCAAACGGCGCAAACGTTCTGTTGACCAGGTTGGGTTTGTTGCTGCTGGTGCTGATGTTGTTGTTGCTGCTGCTGGTGCTGCTGCTGTATGGAAGCCAGCGAGGAGTGTTTCGTCTTGTGTCCTTTGGTGTCGCCTATTCTCTGGGTTTGAATGTGCTGCTGCTGCAGCTGACCGTGAGGCTGGTGGAGATGATGATGCTGGAGGCTTGGGTGCGGATGATGCTGATGTTGGTGTTGCTGCTGCTGCTGAGCGTGCAACTGGCCGGCCTGGTGTTGATGCGGATGATGGTGGTGTTGCTGCAGCTGCTGATGGTGATGGTGATGGTGATGATTGGGCGCGACCAGTTGCGACAACTGATTTGCGCTGAACTCCTGACCGAATTGGCCGCACACAGAGTCCGCAAGCAACTGGCTTTGGTGGCTTCCCAGGTGAGAGGCCGCCTGAGTTTGGAGTTGCTGGATTTGTTGATGGGCTGCGGCGGCCGCCGCAACGGCTGCTGCCTCTGGCGGCGATTGGTCGGCGCCTATACCGTTGGTTAGCGCCTGTTGCAAGCCGGCCACAAGTCTTATGTGTTGCTGTTGCTGCTGCTGCTGGCTTGCAATCATGGTTGCCGAGGAGGGGGGCGCTTGCGGGAGACTTGAGCGCGTGGACCTAGCAGCCGGTTGGACTTGCTCCTGCGTGCTTTGCGCCGCATTGTCTGCCGACTGGCTAGCTGGCGGAGGGGAGTAGCGTTGGATTGGGTTGAGTTGGTGCTGGTGCTGGTGCTGGTGCTGGTGCTGCTGCTGCTGCTGCTGCAGGAGGCGCTGGTGGATCGAGTGGTCCAGGTCGCCCTGTTCGTTCAGGTGCTGGCCGACGAGCTGGGCGAGCGCAGTTTGCTGGCGGGCAGGCGGCGCGGTTGCCGAGCCGGCGCCGCCCGTTTGCTGGCCCACCTGGCGCACCTGCTCGTAGGCCTCCTGCGCGGCTGGCTGTCGCTGCTGCTCGTGGAATTGCTGGTGGTACTGGTGCACGAGCGCGTTTGGCCCGAATAGGCTCGGGCTGAAGGCCTGATGCTGGCTAGCGTGGTGGTAATGCGGCTGCTGCTGCTGCTGCTGGCTGTGGAGCTGGCTCGCCGAGTGGACTTGGTTTTGCTGGAAGCTGGCCATTTCGGGCTGACTGGGGCCCAAGTGCTGCTGGAGCCGCTGGTTGCTGGTTGCCGGCGCTTGTTGGGCGCTGGTTGCGCCGTTGCTGAGTTGCGACTTCTCGCTGATGCTGCTGCTGCTGCTACTGCTGCTGGCCATCTGGCCGCTTCACCTGTTGTGTTGGCGCCGGGTTTTCGGTTGTAGGGGAGGGGGAAGAGTGGGTGAGTTGCTTGTACTAGAACTTCGAGTGCATTCGGCTGGTTGAGGTTTCGCACCAAGTTAGCTTGGTTGGCGCAAGCTGTTGCTGCTGCTGCTGCTGAAACTCGAGCGCCAGAGCGAATACTTGTGAGGCGCCCCAATGTTTCGGTTGCACTTGCGCTAATTCAGAGGCGCTCATCAATGTGAACGATTGGAGGCATCAACTGGATTGGATCATGATAATCATCGTCGTTCCAATCATAATCATGGTGATCATTCCTGGATGGGATGATTAGTTTTGCAATCATTTGCTGCACAAGTCTCGCACTGGTTGTCGCTGGAAGCTGGAACTCTGCACTGCTCGCCTATCTATCGGCTCTCTCCTCCCATCTCTCTCTCTCTCTCCATCTCTCGGCGTCCCCTTTATTATATTTAATTATGGATTTTGGGCGGCGACTGCGGAGGCGGAGGAAGGGCCGACGGGGCCGAAGGGGGCGCCAGCTAGAGGCTTGAAGCTCTCGCTCGCTCGCTCTCGCTTGGAATCAGGTGCATCCCTCTGGCGCTGGCAAGGCACCGCTGCTGAATCAATCAGATGGCTCCAGTCGCTCGCTTAGAGAGGCTGGCTGCGCTCGGCGAAGTCTAACTGGCGGCTGCATGGCCGTCCGGCCGTCCTAACGTCCAGCCCGCCAACCAACCGCCCGCCCGCTCGCCCAGTGCGCCGGTCACGAAACAATGATTAAGGATAACTCGCAAGCGCAAATCATATCGCACTCCTGCGAGCGCGCTCAAGGGGACAAACGCACAAAAGGGCCAGCGATACCTGTTGGCCGCTCGTTTGCTCGCCCGCCAAATTGATACATCACCTCCCTCTCGAGCGCCAACAGTATCAATCAATCGTCACTTAATCATGGAGATGAACACGAACACGAATATGAGCATGAGCATGAGCATGAAAGCGCGCTCGCCCGTTCAAGCTAGCCAACGGCCCCACTCGCTCGCTCCAACCAACACAGCCCATCCATCTCCCATCGCTAGTCTGGCGCCTCCGACGGTGCAGCTCTAGGCGGCGAGAGGGCCGCTTGGTCTGGCCGAAGAGGTGCTGGCCCAAAGGAGGGCGGTTGCATTGCGCCGATGAGCGCTCGAAGCCGCGCGCTGGTCTCGAGCCAGCCGAGCCAAAACCAACCGGCGCCGCTTGGAGCAAGCCAGCCAGCCGGCCAGCCAGCGAGAGCTGGCCGCCTGCTCGCTGTTGCGCCTGGATCCCGTTAGCTGCGGCGCCCCACTGGCAGTTGGGGCTCACTGTAGGCTTGCGGGCGGCACATGCGCACTGGCCGCCCGGCCAGCAGAGCCACAGGCTCGCCGGCTCCATTCGACTCTCTCGCGTCAGCTGTTCCGCGCAAAGGCGCAACCGGGCAATGCTAATTAGCGGCCGACGCCAAGGCAACTCAATAAAGGCAGCACCATTGGGCTTGGTAGTGGGATTTGCATTCGCATTCGCGTTCCTGTTCCCGTTTGCTGTTGCTGTTGCCGTTGCCGGCCGCATTCAAGCTGCCGGCCGCTTGAATTGGCGATTGTTGGCGCACGAAAAGGTATGTAAATGCGAGTTCGGGGGCTGGAGACGGGCGGTGGTGGCGCTGCTTTCATCGTTTTGCTCGAAACTGGCCAAGCCAGGCATGGCGAAGGAGAGGAGAGGAGAGGAGAGGAG
>ENA-UOVY01000128-UOVY01000128.1-plant-metagenome-genome-assembly--contig:-NODE-128-length-46104-cov-614.171556_pt1 | contig 46104 bp, 34 predicted proteins | sample MGYA00249840_ERZ761561 | MGnify/ENA primary metagenome ERZ761561 (study PRJEB28882, sample SAMN05720143) | plant metagenome | isolation source: Guanajuato, Mexico | place: Mexico:Guanajuato, Mexico...
GGCGGCGGCGGCGGCGGCGGCGCCAGAGAGTGTTGCCTTGCCGCTCCGCTGGCCGCCCATCCAGCGGGGCCCTCTGCTTGGCTGAGCAGGCAGCCCTGCCCAGGCCAGAGGCTGGAACAGGGAACAGTGAACAGGGAACACGGAAAAGGGGCCAGAGGGTCGGGCGGGCGAGCACGAGCGCGCGCGCACCCACTGCGGGCGGGCAGCGCAAACGTGCAATTATTGCGTAATCATGGAGCCGAGATTTGCGCTTTGCATACTGCGCCTGGCTGGCCCCTGGCGGCTGGGGCGCCGCCCAGCCGGCCGCGCGCAAAATGCGCCCCTTTGCATGCGGAGCGGCGCAAGATGGGGCCGATAAAAGTTGGCGCCTCTCTGCCAGCTCGCTCGCTTAGCCGCCGCTCGGCCAAGATGTCGCGCCGATCGATTGTTTCCAGCCAGCAAGCTCGGCCACCATTAAGCGGCCCTCTAATGACAAGTTGCGCTCCACGGCGCAACACGGCCGCCAATGGCCACAGAAGCTCGGCGCCGCGTGTTCGTTCACCTATTTTTGCACGCGAGCTTTGCAAACATGGATGCGGCCGCCACCAGGGGCGCCACTCGCGCGCAAACTCTGGCGCCGCCAATACATTTAAATCGGAGCTCGAGTTTGAATTTGAATTTTGCCGTGTCAATCAAAACACTACCACTTAAAGTGGCCCAACACAAACGCGCCGGCCGCCAGCTATCCGACTAATTAACTGGCGGACGCAAATGTAGAAACTCGCCTTTGGAAGTGGAAGCGGCGGCGGCGGCGGCGGCGGCGGCGGCGGCTTGATGGTCGCTCTGCTCTTTGCGCTGCTCCCTCCCTCCGCCAGCCAAGCCAAATGGCCCATCTGGCCGCCGACCGGCTGGCTTCGTCCAAGGCGCTCAGGCCGATTTATTGCCGCCCTCAGCGGCCACGGCGCCGCCAGTCGGCCGGCTGAATGGGCTAATTTGGCCGCCGCCGCCGCCGGTGGCGCAGCGCAACCCGGCGACTAATTGCGCCCATCTCTCCTGATTGATCGGCGCTCGCTCGTCTTGCGCAACCTCAGGCTCGGCCGGCCAGAGCAGCGAGCGAGGGCGGCCGACAACTTGGAGGCAGAAATATGGGCCCAAAGTCGCTAGGCTCACGCGCCAAGGGCGGCCAGCAAGCAAATTAATGGACTCCAAGCGCAACGTTTTGTCATTGAATTCCGGCCAACTCGGCCAATTTGGCCGCCAAGCGCCGCTAGGTTGCCAGGCGCTCATGACGCACTTCCGGCCGCAAAACTGTCCAAAGGGAGAATAAATGGCTCCCGTTGTCCGGCGATAAATTGGCTTTGGTCCATTCAAGTGTCCGAATTCTGCGCTCGGCCACAATAAACTTGGCTCTTAATTAGGCCAGCGCCTCTATGTTCTGGTTCTGGCTCGAGCTTGAGTTTGAGTTCCAGTTCTAGTTGGACCTCCACTTGGAGTTTAGAGCTGAGGTCTAGTCCTGGCCGAGTTGGGACTGGCGAGCCACTCCACTCGGCCGCAAGTCGAGCTCCCAACGCTTAACTTTGCGGCTAATCTCTGCGCTCTGAGACGCCCATTCAGTGCACGTCGCTCGGCGCTGACAGGCGAGCGCCAGTTTGCCTGTCGGCCGGCGCGCGCACCTCCTCCGGCCGATGGGCGCTTGTCGCGCGCAATTAGCGGCCCGTCGATTGGGGCGCCTAGTCACTTTGCGACTCCATGACCGCCGCCGCCAGTCGATCAGCGGCTTGCTCGCAGGCCGCCACTTAGGCGCGGCGGCGGCGGCGGCGGCGGCGAGGCAAATCACATTTGGCCCCTGACAACTGGCCAGAGTGGGCGCCTCTGTTCCCACGCGCGCCAAGGGCTCGCGTTGCCGCTAATGGAGCCGCCGCCTCTCCGGCCGCAGAGGCAGCGAGCGGCTGGCTGGCAGCGAAGAGCAAGCAGCGAGAGTTTGGCCAAAACAAACAAACCGGCCGCCTCCAATGGGAGGCCAAAGCGATTCGCTCGGCGGAGGTTTGTAATTAATCAAGCCGGCGGGAGGAGAGGCAGCGAGCGCGCCACTGGCCACTCGGCGTAACCTTGCGCGCCCATCAATCATCGGCGCTGAATGCAAATGGAAACGCAAGCGCAAGCGCAAACGTTGCAAGCGAGCCGAGCTGAGCCGCCCTCACCTGGAGCCGCTCGGCTTGCTGCGACTCTCAGGCCTAGTTTGAGTTTGGCGCGCGCGACACTTGTTGGGCTGCGTGGGCGGCGCCCCGAATGTTGCCAGGCTGGGCGCCGCGCTCTTGCTCGCCGGCCGGCCGCCGCCGCCGCCGCCAGCAGCTAATGGCCTCCAGCGCGGCCAGCTGCCCTCAGATGCGGCTCCATAAATTGGAAGCTCGCCGAGGGGGGGGGGGGAAGGCGCGCGCTGCGAGCGGCGAGTAAACAAATCAGGCGGCCAACTGGCGGCTGCGGCGGCTAATTGAACGGATACACCGGCGCCACTTTTGCCTAAAACCAAACTGAGTGCGAAATTTGCGCTCTCACATTTTATATGAGTTTCATGTGCCACATTTTCATGCGCCCCTCCAGTGTAAGGGGAACGCGCATATAGCTGATGATTGCCTCGTGAGTCTGGCGGCAGAAGCCGGAGTTTTGCGCTGAAAGGCGAGCCAAAATTCACACCAACGAGAGAAGTAACGAAACTGAGCGCTCCCATTCCAATGGCCGAACGAACCAACAACACTGCCGCCGCCACCCCCAAAACAGGACAATCTGTGCTCCTGCACTGCCTTGTGGAGCCATCTAGCGACGTGTCCGTCTCCTGGTTCAGGGGAACCGGCGAGCTGCAGCTAATATCGTGTAAGTAGCGTGGAGAGAGAGAGAGAAAGAGAGAGGGGGGAGCCCCAAATTCATCAGCAAAAGTGGAAAGGCCGCCAAGGGGACACTCACGCAGCTGACACGCCAAACGCCCAGACGAATCAAACACCATCATACAGGACGAACGCTTCGTGGTAAGACACAACCCGCTCAAGGAGGAGGATTGGGCGTTGCAGATTAAAAACTTGGACAGGACAACGGACTCGGGACTCTACCAGTGCCAAACAAACACCGAGCCGCCGCAGAGCCAATACTATCACCTGAACATTGTCGGTGAGTTTTGCAACCGCGAAGAGGGGGCCTCAAACAGAGCACTCCCATTGACCACTGACTCTCTCTCAAACAAACTCGCTCACGCAAACACAGAGCCGCAGGTGCATATTTTGGGCGCGCCAGATTTGGCGGTCAAATTGGGGGCCGCAATCAACCTGACCTGCGTTGTATCGCAGTCGCCCGATCAACTGCAGTTCATCTTCTGGTACAGAAACGAGCGCATGATTAACTATGACATGAACGAGCGCGGCAAAATAGTCATGTCTAAATGGAGCCAAAAGCCGGATACCATTACGTCAAATCTGCACATTTTCAGCTCGAAACTGTCCGATTCGGGCAACTACACCTGCATGCCGTCTGGCGCCCGGCCAACCTCAATCTATGTGCACGTTCTCGAAGGTAATAGGGGTTCCTCTCCCATCCAAGTCTAATCTATTCGATCTGGCGCGCGGCCACTGGCAAACCGCCGCTGGCCCGCAAACTGCCAACCAACCAGCCAGCTCCTATCTAATCTCGCTAAAATCTAAACTCAACCTTGGAAATCCGGCCGCCCAATTGCCGCTCTCTCGCTCTCACTCTCCCCAACGCGATCACCATTCCATCCTCCCTCATATCCCACTCTCGCTCTTCAATTCCGCCTCTCTGGCTCTCGCTCTCTCTCTCTCTCTCTCGCCCACCTGTCACAACCATGCGCTCGCATTAGGATTCGACAAGCGACTAATTATGTTCCAAAACGACTATGACCCGTCAGCAGCAAGCTCGCAGCAAACAAACTCGGCCATTTCCGTCCACATGGTTCGCCTAACGCGCGGCCGCTTCTATGCCTTATTCGTCGCCTCCATCATCCTAACGTCCTGGCTGCAGGCGGTCGCTCAAGTGCAAACCGCCATCAGCCTCCTCCTCCTCGCAATCATCGGCCTCTTCCTGGGCAAGGTCACCGACTCGGCCCAGGGGGAGCCGGCTTACCTGGTGGCCGGCAAGTTGGTTGCGGTGGCCAAGTTGGCTGAGGCCACCGGCAGCGTGAGCAAGGAACGGGAGGCTGGCGGTGGGCCAAGCGGGCGCAAGAGGGAGCTCGGCTCGCCTGGCTCCAGCGCCAGCGGCCTGTCCGCCTCGGAGAGCGCAAGCGGCAGCGCCGGCGACCCCGAAGCCAAGCCTGCTGAGCTGGGCGCCCTCGCCGAGCGCAGTGGCCTCAATTTGCTCAAAACGTTGGACGGAAGCGGCGGCGGCGGCAACGTCAACTCGCCAGTTCGTATCCACTCGGCCACCTCCGGATTCCATGCGCCAAAGGGGGCGCCAGGCAAGACGGCGCAAACAAGCCCCTCCGCCTCAACCTCCTCGGCGTCGCCCTCCTCAGCCTCAACTGGATACAACTCGGACTCGCGCTCGACCAATCTCGGCGCCGCTAGTCCGCAAATTTGCGCCAAACAACAACAACAACAGCTACAATCGGCACTGGTTGCCAGCGCCAAACGTGAGCTTGACGAGTCCAATGAGTTTCAGGGAGAAACTATAGAGCTGGTTAGGCAGCCAACTGCGTTGCGCCTGATTATGGACGAGTTTGCTGGCGTAAAGTCGCAGCAAGCCGCTTGTCAAACGCCAGACAAGCCGCCAAGACTGGAGGCGTCGCGCTTTGTTCCGGTTGATGTGAACGCTGAATCGCACTATTCGACGCCAACATTTGCATTCAAGCAAACAGAGAGCGAACGCGACAGTTCGAGTTGCTTGCAAAAGTAGCCAACCTGCCGCCTGAAAGCAAAGGGAACTTGGCGCCAATTGGGGCAGCCTCATTGGGGGGGGCAACGGCTTTATGTTGCCCCCAAGCTGCCGCTGGCGCCACCTGTGATCCGCACCCAAAAGCAAAACTACAAGATCAAAACTTCATCGATAACCCGGATCTTCAACCTGCTGGAAGGGGGAGGTCGGCGGTCAGTTGGCCTCCAAAAGCCAGTGGGCCAAGCGTGTGGTTTGTCTGGCCGAGTGTGCGCGTGATTGACACTTGCGGATAGAAAAGATCTCGTGGATTCTGATAAGTACAAAAATTTGCTAGAACTATCTCTCAGGTTACAATTGGATCTCGAAACAGTGGAGGGAAGGCATTTCTGAAATTGGACGGGAAGCAAAATCTAAAAGTAACCCAAACTCATCTAGCGCCAAACTTTCCAGCTCTCAGCTTGGAGAGAAATCTGATTTGTTGATGTTGTGATTGTTGTTGATGTTGTTGTTGCTGCTGTTTTCGTTGCAGCTAGTTTAGCTTAGATCTCAAAGTGAGGAGACATAAGTGGACTAGATGGGACAGGCGGCAAATGATATCGCCATTTGATATATTAGCCAATACGAGTAAGTTAGATCTTGACAATCTTGCTATGAATTCTCAGAAGGTTTCTTTGAGTTTTAAACTCAAGCTGAAACTCAGAACTCATGTAAATAGGCAGACAAAATATCAAGAGTGAGAAATGGATAGATCTTCTATATAATGTATAAACATACAAGCAAATACACCGGCACAACAACAATAGGGTGAATATTATTACTATTATTATTATTATTATAATATATGAAGGAGGACAACAGGAGTTCCTTGAACAATAAAACTTTGTTATCAGTTCACTAGCTTTTTATCACCAATTGAGAGTGCAAGAAAGTCTTTGCTCTATAGTTCATTCGATGACGCCATAGATAAGAGGCGTTTGGCTGCCGCCGTTTGATTGCTGCTGCTGCTGCTGTTGGTGGCGGTGATGCTGCTTTTGACCGCCAACCGCAAGCAAGTTTCCTGCCTTTTGCTGGCCGAGTCGGTACTCTTGGTTTGCCTGCTGTCTCCATTGCTGCTTGCCAGCCCCAATCTCCTTCACTGAGAGGGTGCTGTATGGAATCGGCGGGAGCTGGCGATTCTGGTTCCTGTTCAGGGTTGCGCTCATCTTCTGGTGGCGCAGGTTGTGTGCAGCGTTTAGCGCTGAGCTTATCTGCATTGTGGTGGAGTTTGTCGAGATCAAATCGGCGGGCTGGTGGTAATGGGAGCTAAGGAGCGGCCTTGTTGTGTTTGAGTTGCGCAACAATTGCTGTTGCGGCTGTTGCTGGCTCGAGCCAGCCATCAGCTGAGGCACAAGGGACCTCGCTTGTCGGCTCGCGGCCGCCTCATCGTAGAGAGTGGCGCCATTAGAAGCTGGCACGGATCCAGGGAATCGCTTGACAGAGTACTCGGACTGAATCGTGTCGCTGGCCGCCGGTGTCCAGGACGAGGGATAGGAGGAGGCGGAGGAGGAGTTGTACTTGCGCCTGAGCCTGTATTGCCAGATCAAGTAGGCGGACACAGGCACGAGCAGGAGGAGGAGAGCCGCCGAGCAGAGGATGGTGAAGAGGAGACTGTTTTGTTGTTGGCCCCAGGAATCGAACAGGCTGAGGGCGGAGCCAGGCTCGAGCAGGTTTGCGCCCAGGTAGGCCGAGCTGGTAGAGTTCAGTGGATCAGTTTTGACTGCCACAACATTGCTCGGATCTCCAATACCAAAATCATTTGCTGCCGCAACGTAAATTCTGTAGCTTAGTCCAGGTTGCAGGTTTGACAGAGTATGCACACTCGAGTGTGTGCTAACAAGCTCGTTTGGACCACCGTTCGAGGCCACCATCTCTACCAAGGGCTTGCTTAGGCCACCAGTGACACCAGCGGCCAACTGCTCGAGAGTATCCGATTCGCTAGCTGGCGAGCGACCAACTGTCAGCTCGAACCAGTCGCGGTCGCCCTGGAGCTGGTAGTAGACCACAAAGCGGAGGATCTCCAGGCCAATGTGACCCATGGAGCCGCCCTGGATTGGTGCCATTCTAGGGCCAGTCGGCACTGTCAGGCTCGAGGTCCACTTGAGTGTGATTGAGGTTGGAGTTACGCGCTGGACTTGTAGGCTTGGGGCCGGCGGCAACTTGGCCGAGCTCGTTCTGGCCAGGATTGTGTGACAGTCGGGGCCTGAGCCGGCCTTGTTGAAGGCGCGCACGGTGACCTCGTACTCCTGGTTGTGCTTGAGACTGGTTACAAAGGTCTCATAGTAGAGTTGGCCCTCGATTGCGTCGGCAGTTTTGAACGAGTAGATGAGAGACTGTTGTTGTTGTTGCTGCTGCTGTTGTTGTTGCTGGGGTCCAGCCAATTGCGATTGAATGAGCGCATTTGCTGGACCTAGCAAGTGCGATGCAAATCGTGGACGGTATCCAATGTAGAATCCAAGCAGCTTTCCGTTCCAACTCTCACCTGGCGGCACTTTCCAAGTGACCCTCAGCGTCGAGGAACCGCGCGCCTCGACTTGCACGTCGGTTGGTGGAGCAGTTGGCTCCTCCTCACTGGTAGTGACATTTATTGTTTCACTCGGCTCACTTCGGCCAACCTGGTTTTGTGCAATCACAGAGACCTCATAAGTTACCGCCGGCGCAAGATTGATGAGAAGCGCTGAATTTTGCAACCCGTCAACCAGAATTTCCTCGCGACGGTGGTTCTGTTGAGCCAACTGGCCAAACACAAGCGATGACGAGGGATGAGCCGGGTTCTTGCGCCAATATTGGACTGTATAATTGCTCACCCGACTGCTACCCTGAAACACGGACAGCCAGGTTACTAAAGCACTGCGAGACCAGATGTCTCTGGCCCTAAGTTGGCTCGGCCTCTCGGGGACGCTCAAAACAATTAGCTTTATGAGCCGCTCGCTTGAGCCGAACTCATTTTGAGCCAGGCACTTGTACAGCAAACCATCGCTTGGTGCAACCATCCTGATTTGCATGAAAGACGCAAGTCCAAATTCTGTGATCGTCTCATGGATATCGTAGAGCTCATTTCCATGCTTTTCAATGGTCGAGTTGTTTCCCTCTTTGAACCAGTCTATTGTTAGCGGTTGGTCGCCACTCGCATTGCACTCTAGACGGATAGTGTCGCCCAATTTTGCCTGGATAACGACGAATTTGTGCTCAAAAGCGGCGGGAGCTGAATGTTTGTTTGGTTTTGAAAGGTGGCGGAACAAATTAGTGGTGGGAGAGAACAAGTAAGAGGAGGTGTGAGATAGATGGGGTTTGGTTGGATTGGATGTGCGAATAATTTGGTTAGATTTTTGTTAGGTTTGAGTCAGATTGGATGGATTAGTTGAGATTCAAGTTGGTGGCTGGTCTAGTGGTCAGTTGGTTTTGATTGGAGTACCTGGTGGTGGAATGGTTTTTGGTTGCTCGGAAGCAAGGAAAGGTAGCGAAGGCTAAAAGCGGCATAAAGCGATAACTTCGCTCTACGTTCTCAAGCTAACCTCTGCTCAGCTCGGCTCCACTAGAGTGCCCAGGACGGCCCTCCAACTCTATTAGGCTTGGAGACTCGAGCGCTGGTCGTGGTGAGTTTGAGGCTTGGCGGCTGTCTAAACAGATGCTTCGCTTTCGCTGACCCAGATCGCGATCTGATCCAGATGCAGGGAAGCCCAAGCGAGCGCTGGATTAGTTCGAGGGGACCCCACAAGATGGCGCCACTGAGCCGCAAATGACAAAAGCTGGCCCTACCCAAGTGGCGAAGGAAGTTGGGAGGCTCGTGAGCATGTTTACTCTTCATCAAAACGATCTCTTTATTTGCCAACCTATTTCTTGGTTAGAACACAAATTTACACACAGTTGTTTGTATAGAACCAGTGGCTGAATGGTGGTAGAGTATTGACACTTTGGCGCTGGTAACCAGTGTTTTGGGTGCGCTTAAAGCGGGGGCCAACTCTATTGAGTGCCTGAGTGGTGGGAATGAGATCATGCCTAGTAGCTGGCTGGCTGGTTTACCGGCTGGCCAACCAAAGTGGCGCTTGGTTTTGCCTTCAAGGCTTTGAGGTTAACACAGTCGTAAGAACAATAACAACGAGGCTGAGGATTATTCGGGCGGAAGGAAGAGAGGGGGCGCGCGTTTTCGAGCTTCCGGGATGTCCTTTCGTCAACAACTAAAATAACAACCAAAACAAGAACAAGAACAAGTATTGAGTAAATAGCGGCGGCTTCCGGCTATTTGGCTAATTGGCCGCCGGGTTGGGTTGAGCTTGGCCGGTTTGTTAGTGTGAGGGCTGTTGGTGGCCGAGCGACTTGTACTCGCATCTGTGTCCGTGGTATCCTTCTGCGCAGCTGTTGGTTCGGTTCGGTTCGGTTCGGTTCGAAGTGGGCGAGAGGCATGGAGGTTAATTGGCTGGCCGCTTGCTTTCTGTTCTCTTGGCTCGGCCGCTCTGCTCAGCGCTGGCCAGCCTGATGAGCCGGCGCAAATTGGCCCACCTGGCTTCGGCGCGAGAGCGGCCGAGATTGGGGGTTTGAGAGGAGAATGGCACTGGCGGCGGGAATGGCGGCCGAGTGGCCACCGGCGAGCGGGCTTTGTTTTGGTTGGCCGGTTGGGCCGGCCGACAAGCGCGAGCAGCATGATCCTGCCCGCCCCCGAGCAAGAGCTCGAGCGGCCGGGCGGCCAGGCGGCCAGACAGCCGGAGTAGCGGCCGCGGTCGGAAGTGGCCGGAGGTGTGGAGCCGAGGGGCGCGGCGAACGATCAATTGGCGGCCAATCATTTCATAGTGGGCCAGCTTCTTTCTGGCGCAAAACTGGCTCCCATTCACAGGCAGGCCGGCCACTTCCAGCGGAGTTCATTTGGGGCCTCGCGCGTCCAACAGGCGGCGGCGGCGGCGACGAATGTGGCCGAGAAGCGAGAGGCGAGAGAATGGGAGGAATCAATTGTTGTGGCTTCGGCGGCGCTGTGACGGGCGGAAAGCGCACGCGATTGAGGCATCCGGATGGAGTGGCCAATGGTTTGGGCCAGGTTGGATGAACTTGGTTTTGTTCCGCTTCATTCGGGACACAATCGTTATGTGCTCCACTTTTGTTGTTGGCCAGCGCGCATCCGACCGGTGGAGGCGAGCGAGGAGCGAGGAGCGACTGAGGAGGAGGAGAAGAAGAAGAAGAAGAAGAAGAGGGAGGAGGAGGAGGACTCAACTGGTGCGCATCGTTTGACCTCGCGCTCCTTCCTCCGAGGTTGGCGCGCCGCCAACAATGCCGATAATTTACTTTAACTGGCGGCGGCGGCACCGACGACTGTTCCCCTCTTGGCGGCGCCGCCAAGAGGAGCCCCCCTGGCCGCTCGAGTGGTTTGGCGGCTCGAGTGGCCGGCGAGTGGATGGCGCCACTGCCGGCCGCTCGCCTCCCACCAGTCGCGCGACAACAATTATCCGCCAGCCAGGTGAGAGCGAGCGAGCGAGCGAGCGGACGAGCGGACGACAAGACGGAGGAAGGAGGGCGAGTCTGGGCGACAGGTGACAGATGGGGACGCGCTCGGTTGCGTTTGGCTGAGTTGGCGCGTCGAGCGGCGACGCCAGCGCCCCCTGTCCGCGGCCGCCCCTCGCCAGTCTTGGCGGCCGCCCTTTGCAGTTGCAAGGCCGGCCGATTGTTTACCGATTTGGAATCCCCGGACAAAGTGGATTCCATCCATCGTTCCGCTCCCACAAAACTGAGCGCGGCGAATTCCTGGCGCCGGACTTGTTGGCTTACTTTGCGCAACTTGTAAACTGAAATAATCACCATGATGAGCGGTGGAATAATATTGTTGTTGGCTGGCTGGCCGGCCGCTGACCTGACCTGCGCAGAGCGGAGCAGAGCAGAGCGGCGAGCTCGAGCTGGCCAGCCAGCCCGAGCAACAAAGTTCCAGCCGAGGGGAATTTAGGAGCAAACCGGCGCTGCGGTTGGGTTCAGCCGGCTTGGCCACCATGCAATCGGCGGCCGAAGCTCGAGCTGGCCGCCACTTCAAGTTGGCCGCCAATTTGGGAGCCCGGACAGCTGGAGCTCGGGCGCCGTCGTTTGTTAGCGCGCAACTCGTCACTGTCCGAGCGGCCATCCTTTGGCGCCCCACCTGGCGGCCGGCCAGGCGCACTAGCTAGTCCGGCGCGCACTTGTTCTTAGCCGGACGCGCAGGCCACCGAGCGAAGCCGGCCGGACTTTGGCCTAATGGGCGGCCGCCGCCGCCGCCAGGTGGGGGCGCCTCTTTCAAGTGCGCGCCTTGAACGCCCACTTTCATCTCGCTGCCCCACCACTCAACGTCTCACTTTGGCCGCCTGGCTCTCTACGCCACACACCCAAGCTGCCCCCCGAGGCCCATGATCCGGCTCGGGAAGACGCGCGCCAATAGCCAGGCTGGCCGGCGCAGCAGCGGCAGTACTCTAGGCAGCTCAGCCGCTCGTCGCCCAGCGAGAGGCTCGAGTTGGAGCCCATTGAGGCTGCGAGCCGAGCCAGCACAGGGAGGCAAATTATCCATCATGGGGGATATTTGCTTCTAATTATATGGCCATTGTATCACCAGTCGGTGAGCGCGCGCGAAGCTGGAGGCGGCGCACCATTTTGGCGCCGACTGTGCACTAAAATCAGGTTGCGCGTTGCCCGCTGCACCTGGTCCCGAGTTTGGCGGCTTCGTCTGCGGCCGCCGTGGCGCCCGCTCGGCCAACGGGGACCAACAAGGGCCAGGAAAGTGGCGGCCAGTGGAGCGGGCAGGCGCAAACATGGCCGACGGGCGGACAGATTGGAATCTGCTCGTGCCACCCATCAAGCTACGTAATAGAAGTAAATAGAGTGGCGAGCGAAGGTTGGCATCTCTCTCGAGTTGGCTGCTCGCCGCCAGCGGAGCGGCCGACTCGAGTGGTGGCGCCGGCTACTCACTTGCAGAAGTATTCCTCGATGTGCCCGATTAGCACGCAGGTTCCCTTGTTCAGGCAAAAGTTATCGTGGGCCTCGCGCGGACACGGCTGCCCAACAACCGGCGACTCCTGGATGCTGTTGGCCAGCTGCGCTGTCTCTCCCTCCTGCTGCTGCTGCTGCTGCTGCTTCTCCTTCTCCATCTGCGGCTCGGCGGGCTTGCGGGCTCGCCCGCCCGCATCTCCGGGCGCCTGGGCGGCTGCGGGCGGGCTGGGCGTGGTCGCACTGGTGGTGACGGCGGCGCTCGGTGGGTGCGCGCTCGTTGCGGTGGGCGCGGCCTCGCCCGCCTGCTGCGTCCGCCGCCGTCGTTGCTCCTCTGCAGCCGCGGCCTCCTCTTGGCTCTCGCTCGAGGCCATCGGGGGTTGCATTGGAATTAGCGCGTAGTGGGCGGGCAGCACGAGCAAGGTGTAGGTGCCAACGACCGGCTCCCTCGCAACAACGTTCATTGCCCGGCACTCGTACACCCCAGTCTCGTTCCTTCCAGCACGAAGCTCCAACTCCAATCTGCTAAGACGAACATCGTGGCGCCGCTTCCACCTGCTCGTCCTGATGCTCATGCGGCCCCGCCGATTGCGCAACAACTTGCCGTTCCTGAACCACTGGATCCAGGGCGCCGGGTATCCGGTGACGCGACAGTCGAGCTTCACCCTGTTTGCGCTCGGCCCTCCTCCTCCTCCTCTTCCCTCGCCGGCCGCTTCCTTATGCTGGCCCACGGAAACGAAGGTTGCGTTCACCAGCTGGATTTGGGGAACTTGAGCTATTTTGCGAGTTAGTGTGTTTAATTTACGTTAGTCAAATAAATAAAAATAATCAATTAATTTCCTACTCTGCGCCTCCGCCGAGGGGCTAGCGGCGCAGAGATAAGATCTGGTTTTTAGAGGCAGGCTAGCGCTGGTTGGCCGGCTTAGTTTGCTTTAGTTTGGGCGAGCGCTTCACAGCGGACGGGCGGGGGGGGGGCGCCGGCGGAGTCGAGTGGGGAGGGGGCGAGCCGAGATTGAGAGAGGGCGAGTGAGTCAGATTCACGGTGAATTCAGGCGGCGACCAGATAAAAATGCTAATTTATCCAACTAACGACCTCTCGAGTTCTCTCCAGGTTCCACCAAAAGCGGCCGGCCGCCCAAAAAGGTGCGCTGAAAGTGGACGCGCGAGCGCCTTTGTTTGGGGCTCTCGCTTTTGCACTCGCTCTTTGGTCGGGCGGCGGCGGCGGCGGTGGCGGCGGCGGCCATGGTGGCGAGTGCCGGCTCGAGCCCTCTCATCGGGCCGAGCGGGCCCGTGACCGAGCGCCCGGCCGAGTGCACTATGCGGCGGCCGAGGAGGGCGCGTCGGCGGGCGCGGCCGGCGCCCGTGGGAGTGAAGCCCTGAGCGTGGCCAACTCCGCTGTCAATCAGCTCAGGTGTGCGTTCGCCTGTTGTGGTTGGTTGTCACCCGTTTGCCTGGAAGTGTAGCGAGCCTGTTTGTTTGTTTGGCTTTGGTGGCGCCACTAGGTAAACAGTAGCCGGCGCCACCGGCTCCACTTGGCCTCCGCGTGCAGGCGGCTGGAAGCGAGCCGCGGCGTTGCACCAGCGGCCGGTCGTGGTGGCGGAAAGCAACAATAACAAGCAGGCCCCGTCCGCCAACTACTTAGCTGGCCCTCCTCTGCGGCCCTCGAGTGAGCGGCGCCCCGGAGGCGGATGCGGCCGCGGGGAGGGGGGCTGGTAAAGGTGGAGGTGAAGCTAAGGGTAAGGGTGAGGGTGAGGGTAAGGGTAAAGGTAAATGTGAAGGTGGAGGAGGGGGCACTTTGCTGGGAGAGCGCGCGGACCAAAGCGGCGCGGCGAAGAATGGCTCTGGAGCTCGGATTGGCCGGCCAGCGACAGTGTCGCCGGCTTTGTAGTTGGCCAAGCGAGGGAATGGGAGAGATGGAAGGAGGGGAGGATAATGAATGCGCCAGGGAATAATGGAGGGAGTTTTTGAGTGAAACGGCTTAGTCGTAAATGAAATGAAACCGCCTCTCACCTTTGGCCGCCCTCGAGCAGCCAGCCGGCCAGCAGCATGCCCACAATGGCCCATTGTCATTAGCGATCGAGCCCATCAAAACTTACCGCAACTTTTGCAGAGGATTTTGCGCAGCGCCCGGCTCGTTTGATTGGTAAGCAGCTCGTGGCTCGCAAAAGGGTGAAGCGAAAGCTCGCCGCCAAATCTGTTTACTGCGCCCACTTGTTGCTGGCGCCGGTTTAGGAATTGCAACTTTTGCATTGGCTGCTGCTGCTGCTGCTGCTGATGGTGGTGGTGGTTCAGGTTAAGGTTAAGGTTCATAGTGGCCGCCGGCTGATCCAAGAAGAGAATGTAGCTCTGATTGAGCTTGAAAATCTTGTTGGCTTTTTGGACTAGCTCCTGTTCGCTGAGGTCCAGCGCGCAAGACGCCTGAGACATCTCGAGATTTCGTGGGCTCGCTTGCATCAGTTGCCTTACTTGCGCTGGCCCACTGCTGCTGGTACTTGTTTGCTCGCTACTGTTTGCGTGATTTGAACTGAATTGGCTTGTTGGGTTACTGTTGGCCAGTGTCATAAGTGCGCTTGTTGTTGACAATGACGCGCTAACCCGGTAGAAGAGTTTGAGGTTTTGCTTTGCATTCAAATCGATTGGAACGCTTCGTTTGAGGATTGTTGCAATGGAGAAGGTGGCCTCTATGTTGACCCCAACATTATTTACATTTTGCGGGTGATAGACAAGTTGCTGTTGCTGGTGTTGGTGCTGCGACAGGATGGCATTTCCAGTGAGCTGGATGGGGGTCAAGTTTAGGTGCTTGAGCGTGGCAAGCGCCACAATGGGCGCCAGATGGGCCTTGCTGGTCACGTCCAGATGGGGCCGCCATTGGAGCGGGGGTCCACCCGAACACCGTTGGATGGCCGGATACTGAGTGGCCAAGACCGCTGAGTTGGCCATCAAGACTCCAGCTTGGCTAGTCCTCAACGGCCATAGAGTCCAGCCGCCAACTAGTATGCTCAGCATAATGGAATGGACCAGCGAGCCTATAGACCACCTTGGAACTTGCAGGCGCCGGTGCCGCAGCTTTGTTGTCTCCATCTCTTGCTTTACTTCTTCCGACGCCGCAATCATGTTGCTGGCTTCCTACTTCTGCTCCTCTTGAGTGGCTGCAATTTAGATGCTTACACGAGGACTATTCTTCACTAAGTGAAAAATTTTGACGCCTCTCGCTGGCATATCACTATAATGCGCAAACATTACCACCTGAACAATTTGCTCTGCGCATAACCTGAAACAAGCGATTGTGGCGCCATCTAAAAAAGGAATTTCCCTACCTTCACCTCCTGGACTTGCCAATGAGTGGTAACAAGAGTCTATCTAGACATTAGAGACGGAACAAGCGATCTATCCTAAGACAAATTAAAACTCTTCAATCGTTAAAGAGTATTCAAGTCTGAATTCTCATCGAGAACTACTGCGTTATGGCACTTTATTTCGTGTTCTAATTCAAAGAGATAAGTCTTTTCGTCAACATGTATGGGAGTCATCTAGGTGGCATCAGTCAGGAGATCTCTCAACTGGTTGGCGAATCTTGCCAAAACATGGGAATCCATTGTGGTTCGCTCTCGATCTTTTCAATCTCGAACAACAATTCCTGGTAAGCGCGTTCAATATCTGTTACAGTGATCACCAAATCGAAATAAGGCAAGTAATGTGCTTCGATGAGCTGAACCTCAGCCATTATGGCCTTAATACTCTCTTCGATGTTTGATTTTGGTTGAGAAAAGGTGGAGACAATATTTCTTAGCTTCTCGGGATGACTGTCGTCTGGTTTAACGAAAACGAAAAACGGTTTCAACTCTGACCCTGCGCGCCCTTGTCGGAAGTTGAATATTGAGGTCGTATTAACTAAATGGATGCAAGTCTGGAGATGTTATGGGGAAGATGAGGACGATCGTTAGTTGATTTTGGCATAAACCTCAATCCAGAGAGTCATTCTCTTACGGAATACTTACCTTCTTCGATCGGACAACCTCCTTCATTGCCTCGAGTGAAGTTCCATAGTACTGATTCTGGTATTGGCCACATTCTATAAACTTGCCTGCAGCCATATCAGCCTCGAATTGCGCACGACTAACAAAGTGAAAGTCTACTCCATTCCTTTCGTGAGCCTGCATAGGCTTTGATGTGTGCGATATGGCGCTGGCAAATCTATTTGAATCCTGTAACAACTTTGCAACAATATCCCTCTGGCCTATCATTTTTGGTCCAACTAGAATGATTGGTCGTTTACGATACTTGATTGGATAATACAAACAGACTTCCTCATAGTACGGAATCTCTTCAGGGCCAAGTGGTATGTGCGGATGCTTCTTTCTACGTCTAGGCGAGGATCCTTTCGGGCAATTGAACAGCATTGAGACCAAAGTCTTCTTCTCGTGCTTGAAATAGTCTGTTCCGATATCTTCATGATTAGAGTCCTTCTCGCGTTGCTTTAGGAAATCGATAGAGGGAATAAGGCCAGCTAGGCGCCACTCGCTATCACCCTCCCTGTGAGCTTGCCACCATTTTGGATCAGTTTGGTCAATTATGGCCAAAATTTCGCCTTTCTCAAAAGATAGACCTAGTTCTTTGCATGGAATAAAATCGTCGTTTTCACCATCGTACTTGAAGAAAGCTCTCACGAAAATCTTTTCCTGCAAATTCCTTTGAGTTTGCTTGTTATAATTTCTAGCCACAATAGTGAACGTGAGAGTTTCTTCCATGTCTTCGAGTATATTCACCACCTCGTTAACATTTTTACCTCGCATTTCAACACCGTTAACCTCCAAAATTTCGTCCCCTTCATGCAGTAGACCAGATCTGTGGGCTGCGCCACCACAAACAATGCGACCAATAACAACACTGCCATCAACATCATTTTTGATGGTGGCGCCCAAAGCCTGATTTGACGTCTTTTCGATACGAACTGTCTTCGTACACGTTCCGTCGCTTAAGTCTATGTCTGTCAGAGGATGCAAACTATTCTGATACAGGTTGTTCTCAATATCCATTTGAACTTGATCTTGAGTGTAATCGTAGTCTTTCATATGTTGCGCTTGCATATTTTGGGCGTCTTGATCATGGATATACATCGGTGATTGTGGAGCACCATGATCGTGAACCATTTCAGCCGCTTCAGGTGATGATGGCCTTGAGGATTTGGCAAACTCGAATGATTGAGCGATCCGATCGAATGCTGAGCAGACACCGTCCATCTCATGCTTGCAAAGGATGGATAGAAGTTCAGCTACATCATTCGTCATTTCCGCTTCATTGTGGAGCAAGAATATCACTGATTGGAGAAGATCAGATACTTTATAAGTGATGGGCCCTTGAGCGCCTTGTGCGTTGATGTTGGCATGTCTCGATGTCAAGGTAGGTATTCTAAATGATTTGCTGTGAGTCTGTACAATAGTGTTGTAAATGGATAACAATTTGATAAGCTTTGCGTCCCCTGAAACATCGGCGAACTCTCCATTCAGATTACGTTGAAGCCTATTGTAGATGGAACAGAGATCTGGCATTGATTGTTTAACCTTGAGCACTTGCTTGGTCATCCGATGGTTATTCGTTTGGTCTGTGCTGCTTGGGACTGTATCGTCTTCGTTCAATTCAAAAGCTTGATTCACAGCTGGTTGCATGTGTCCTAGTGGATAACTACCATGCTGATTGCCTCTGGACTTTTCCAACTGTTTTAGCTTGATACTACTCCTCAAACTCGAATTATGATTTATGATATTGGCAGTAGTGGTCTGAGCTATCGGCGGGACAACTGGATGTTGAGGAGTATTATTTGTAGTGCTGGTGTTGTATGGCATTATGGATGATGGTGCATGATTGAATGTAGTTAGATTATTCGCCAGCATAGAAGGTGATATTTGGCGATTGGGTTTCGGTGGAGGATATCTTGGCGATTGCTTAGCAACGCCAACAAAAGAGTCCGGAACATCTACGGGCAACTCACGATGCTTCGAGACCTTTGGATCATTTGCATATCGCAAACCTTGCTGTTGTTGATGGTGATTTCTGAATAAATGCGAAGATGCCACATTCATCTGACCACCCATCGATTGGTGACCATGTGGTGCTTGATTGTTTATAATTTGTTGATGCGAATTGATACTAAAGTTCCCATTACCATTAACAGGGTTTTGATTTGCATTATGGAGCTCAACCAGCTCCATTTTGTCAGTTAATTTAAGTAGATCCTGCGGGTTGTTGAGAATATTGGTGATCTTGAAAAATCTATTCAGTTGCTCATTGGCATTGGTTCCAATCACAAATACGTCCAACAAAGTTGAGCTTTCACCATCCACGATCGGGCTTGATGTCGGTTGCACTCGAAGACAAATATTTCTCAACTCGATACACTTGGATTCGTTGCAATTAAGTTACATTGTGGTAAGTCGCAGTGGAAAACTTGGTTAGATTTGAGTAAAGTGACGAACGGCTCCGGAATGATTCTGATTCAGTCTATAGTTGGTTAACTAACGATTGAGCACAAAGTGCGAACCTTAGAGTTATGATTGAGATAAACACTCTGGCTTTACGTAACGGGAAAATATGTTTCTGGATTGAAGATTTCATATGTGCCAGCCAGATTTATGAGTGGCTCAAAGACTGGTCAAAGCAATCTAGTATTGTATTGACGGGTTGCTAAAAACAAGCTGGAATGCTACTTCATGATTATGGCCCACCAGAAATCGGCTCGATGTTGACGGAGAGCTTTATGAGATTAGCAGTCGTTTTCCGTGTGTCGTTATGGTGAAGCGCGAGAAGGGGAAGTCACTAGTGAATTGGAATAACAGGTGCATTCAACACAATATGATTGGGGTAGAAAAATTTGGAATGCTCTAGGTTGAGTGGTAGGCAACTTGCCGGTTAGAATTACATTCGGCCTAGGTTAGCCGAAACTTTGGCGGGAGCTCGGTGTGTGCTGATGTAAATAATGATTGAAAATAATAGGGTACAGAGCTCATGTTTCAACAATGTCATTTGATTCCAATTTACATCACCTAAATCTGGCTTCCATCAATAGGATTAGGATTCGAGGAATTTGATAGTTTTCTAGAGAAGTTGTTACGTGTATAAAATACAGCTCTGCATCAGCAACTAAAGATTATCTAGCAGATTGAAGTGGTTTCCTCAATCTAAGGAGTTGTCTCACCAGAGTGAACCGTCAAGTATTAAAGCAGATGCGTAACTTGGGCCCGTTTCATGCTGACATTCATCAGTTTTTCCTTGATCAAACCTGACCATAATGATAGGTATCGAAAGTGATTACAAACAGACTTGTGTTTCGAGCTCTGATTCTCACAAATAATTCTGACCTAAAGTTGTAACGATAAAATAACCTTAAATTGTCCGCTAAACGAGCATCAGGAAACTTGCAAGCGAGCGAGTTAGTTTGGTGGTACTGGTTTTGGCAATTGGTTATGTGAGTTTCAAGTGGAGGGGTAATAACAAGTTGGTGGTTTTCGTGGGTGGAACAATTCGTTTTGCGGGAAATGGAATTGGCAACAAATTCAATAGGTTTCTCTCGCGATCCAAGGTGTAGGTGGCTGGAGGAGAGCAATGGCTTTTCCAAAATACGATACGAAAAGGCAGTGATCTCTCGCCAATGGACTCTCTTGTCTCGTTCGGCCTCGCTCGTCAATGACTTGGCCATAGGAATTTAAGAGAGCGCTGCTCGCACAACAACACAAGGTGTTTCGCACGAACGCTGCTGCCTCTATCTGAGCATTGCAAACAGACATGCAGACACACAAAGCGGCGAGCCGAGCAAGCACAAAGGCGCCCTCGAGTCGGCTTGAGTGTGCCAAATTTTTTGGCTTCAAAGTTGCACAGCCTGCGAAGCTGTGCAGCTCTGCGCACCGCAAATAGCCACCCTAGTTGGGCGCAACTGGCACAATCTGTGCGCCAGGCGGACCATGCTGCGCCGACCAGCCGAGCGGCGGGCCAAACAAGGGCGGCGCTGCACTCGAGCCAGAGCCCATGTGCGCCCATCTCTGTGCCGCTCGCAATGCAACTCGAGCGCACCGCTTGACGCCGGCTCCCGATGTGGTGAAGCAAGTGCGAAGCCCTGAATGAAAGCAAGCAAGTCGGTCAGCTAACGAGTGGCAGCGCAACGAAGCAGACAAATTAAACTCGAACTTGTGCATCCGCCGGCCGGCCGGCTCCTTCCTGCCTGTCTGCCAACCTGGTCGTGTGGCCGCCGGTGGCTGCGATGCAGCTCCAACGGGAGCGCTGGCCGCTCGGCCGACATGTCTCGGCTTTGAGCATGAAACCGCATGAGCTTGTCCGAGCGCAGGCCGGCCAACTCGATTGACCGGAATCGGGAGCAGCCTTCCTCTCGGGCGCCAGGCTGAGATTTGGCTCAAACCACCGTTGGGCTGTCCGAAGGAGGCAGGTTAAGCAGTTGGATTTGCGCTCTTGAGGCGGGAAGATGGGAGGGGAGAGAGAGAGAGGGCAGGTTTTACACTTGGCTCAAATCTCTACTTGGCTTCATTGCGCATCAAGCGGCAAACACAATGTTCTCTTATATTGTGCTCACATCCGATGATTCATATTCGGCCAAGTTACGCGCCTGCCTTATATTTGTTCCATTCCATCCAGCTGGCCTCAGCGAGACAAAGCGGCCGCAGCATCCTACCTGAAGGCTTTGTTGAGGCTTCGGGGCAAACTTTGGCCCATCGAGATGGGAGGCGGCAGTGATACTTCATCTGTTCAGGTTGCGGAGGAGCGGGTATGAGTTTTGCATGGAAGGCAGCGAGAAAGGATAATAAATCTCCCTCCTTCGCTGCCTCTATCCATCTCGCTCGCTCGGATTGTTTTCGTTCAGCTTGGCGCGTCGGCGGCCGCCCAGCGCAGGTTGCAATCGGGCGGCCAATGCCAAGGAGCGCTCGGCCAGGTGAAACTGGGATTGCGAGGCGATTTGTCTCGCTGGCGCCGGAGCTGGTTGGAGTTGGCGCGGTCGAGCGAGCGCAGACAGTCGCCAGCTCGCCGCCGGCACTAGAAGCGCAATGGCGCCTAGCTCGCCGCCGGCTAGTGAGCCAGAAAAATGACGCTAATGGAGGAGCGAGAGGGTTTAATCTGCTTATGGTTGGCGATTTACTCATTTGCTTACGCTTAGTCGGCCGAGCGAGAGCGGCCAACAAACTTGGCCTGACACTGAGCTCGCTCGCTCGCCACCCCAATCCCAAGTTGGCTCCGTTTGCTAGCCTCAGTGGGGCCGCTCTATTGGCCCTGGCAGGCTGAAACCGCAAGCGTTGGTACCAAACTGTATCGAGATAACGGAACTCCTGCCATGCCCACCGAGCGCTCTCTCGATTCTAGCCCACCGGGTCTGCTCGCCGGCCAGCCGATGGCCAGCAACTAACGCGGGCGCCACTTTGCAAATCGGCACAATCGCGAGGCGCCAACTGGGCATTGTTGTTGTCGCCAAGAATGGCTCAGCTCTCGCTAGCTTTGAAACCTAAACTAAACTAGCCCGCGCTGGCGCCAACCAGATTGGTGGCCCGCAAACCTAATGGGACGATTTAAAATTTTTCACCAACAACAAAAGTGACAACAATATGTGAGCGCCCAAGAGTAGTTTGCTCATCCAGTCTCTTGGCTGGTTTGTTTGCTTTGGACTTGCGAACGGGACAGAGCCGAAGCCAGCGAAAGCGACAGCCTGAATAAATATTCATGATTTTCCCTCCATTCATCCAACAGCTTGATCTCGCTTGCATCGCTCGGCCAGCTTTGGCTTTCGGGTTAATGCGCAACTTGCGCTGCTATGCGCGCGCCCGCCCCTGGGACCTAGGGGAGCCGCGGCCAGAGCGGCGGTCTATTCGGGCTCGCGCGCTAGACTAGAGTCGCAACCGGGACGAAATTTCGGCTGCTCTAGCGCGAACGAGACACCAAGAGGAATCAATCTTGCTGGGCGAATGCTGCCGGCCCAATTTGGTCCACACACAGAGCTAGACTTGATTCAATATCTCTCTCACCAACGTTCCAATTATCGCCTTTGGCCGGCAGAGAGAGAGAGAGAGCCCGCGCCTCTGCCTGCCCCTTGGACTCGGCTGCAAGGATGGATCTTTTTGGCCTCTCGCAGAGTGCAACGTCAGATCGAGCGCCACTGCTCGGCGCTGCCCTCGGAGGCGTCGAGTTGGCTGCGAGCGGAATCAATCGATCTAGTTGGTTTTTGGGATTTCGTGCGCCGAGAGGCTCGGGCGCGATTTGGATCAGAGATAGTGGCAGTGGAGCCGCTGGGAATGGACTGGTGGCAAAAGTGAGGTTGGTTGGTTGTCTAGTGCAGTGCAGTGCAGTGCAGTGTAGTGCGGTGCAATGGGGCCAGTGTCATGTTGATGATTCCAAGAGGATCATTTACTCCTCTGCTAGCTGCAAGCTGCCGGCCAGTAGGCCCAGTTGCTAGTCGGGCGCGCGGACAAAGCCTTGCGAGTTGCAACCAGAGTCGAGCGGACGGGCCAAGAGTTGGAGATGAGAGCTCGCAAGCTGGCTGCCAGTCGGAGTCTTTTTGCCGGTTTTTGCTGGCATAATGAAGAGTTGGAGCTGATTTGAAGCAATTGGAGGAAAAACTTACCTCGTGAATGTAGCGCACTATTTCCTCGTGCTGCGCGCAACCGGCAAACGATCTTCCATTGATCTCGAGAATTTCATCAATATCGGCCTTGTCAGCGGGCGATCCTGTTTTCGGCGGCCATGGTTTTGGGCACCATTTGCAAGGCGAAATGTAATGGTTAGCCGACCTATCCGATGTGAGGGCTCAAATTAAGGCCGAGCCAGATAGATTAAACTCGACTGCTTGTTGTGTAGCGAGCGGGTGGCCGGATTCTCGAGGAGAAAAGTTGGGAATTCTCGGTATATCTGTTCTTGGTAGCCGACACATTATCGCCTTTCGGGCACCAACTCTGCGGGCATGTGTTGAAATTAATTCTCTCGCTTTGATCCACAACCAGAGGCCATCAGTTTGACGTTAGTTTTCCAGATAGTCGCTCGTTGTGGGCCCACTCTTGGTACTGTCACGCTCGAGAACAAGCCAGCGAGCTTCAAAATTTAAATCCGCCGACAAGTCAACCTAATTTGCTTGGGCGCCTTCGCTTTGCGGCTTCTGCATTCAACCAGAATGCCGGCAAGCTTTACTGGCAACACCATGCGGAGCAAAAGGAGAGGGAGTTCACCAACTCTAAAAGCAAACACCTCAACTGAAGCCCCAAATTTTGCTCGCACGAGCGCCAGATTGGCCGCCACCAAATCAATGATTTGTGAGCGCAAAGTTTCTTTACGACAATAGAGCTCATCATAAACTCTTACCTAGTTTTGCCAGCAAGGCTGCGGTCTCGCATCTTAATGGGCCCACTAGGTCGCTCGCTCGCCCCCACTTAGCTACCGAAAGGAAGGGCGAACCGATGCCAGGATGTAGGGGTGTTGGTGGACGAGAGTGGTCGCCAGCGATTGGAGCTTGCAGCTTCCGCTTCCTCTCATCGAGTGGGCGGCGCCTCAATTCATCTGGGACCTCGACGGCTGGCTCGCGATGCTTGCCAGCCGGCTAGCCGGTCGACGGCTCTCGGGCCTGTTTTATGGGTTGCCATTATTGTGATTATTATTATTACTGGCCTGATGATGATGTCGATGATAATGATACCACTTTTCGAAGTCTCTCCCCCCGCCCGCTTTCCCGCAAGACTGGACGCGCCGAGGCTCTGCGTCAGCCTGGCCAACTCAAGTCGAGCGGCGCGCCCACAAGCAATCGAGCCAATGGTGCTCGGCTATGACAGGCGAAAACTAAACGCTCCTGTCCGGCTTCCTTTCGCCCAGGTGTGTCCAAGACTGGCGCGCACACCTGCATTGGAGCTGACATGACAGGCGCAAATCCAATGCAGACGTTCTGTCGACGCCAGCGGCCCGAGTGACCCTGAAACTGGCAACAACCAGCGCCCAACCTCCACTGCAGCTGCCAACTGATTCAAATTTGTTGCCAACCTCAAGATCTTGGTGCTGCACTAGATTGAAGATAAGCTCTGGCGGCTTTGGCATGGCAGACTTTCAATTCCATTGCCTCTCATCGCACTTGCAGCCTTACGAGAACGGCACAGTTCCCATTTCCCCTCACCGCCAATCAGTTTTTGGACCCATTGTTGTTTGGCTCTGGAACTAAATCGATAACATTGAGCCACTAGTACACTCGAGTGGGTTGCGAGTTGTACGACTCCCTTCTAAGGTAAACAGAACCATCTCGTCCACAATTGAAGCCCTTTGTGGTTATGATGGGCAACCGTTGACCCATTGGTGGCGCCCAAGTTTGCGCGCAGTGAGAGCGCGCGACCCTATGCGCTATGGACTATCGCCATCAACTACGCATAACTCTCCTCCTCCTCTCAGACGGAGGCGCCATTTCCAAGCGCGAGCCACTTGTTTGTCCATTGGCCGGCAAACGCGCTCGCACAAACGGTTGTTTGTCTTGCCAGCCAACCGACCAACCCGGCCAGCTACTTTAAAGTTTGCGCCCCATTGCTGGCAGGTTGCGTTCCCGTCTCAAACTAGAACTTCAATCGGAACCAACCTGATTTGTGCGATCGACGTAAGCAGAGCAAACTGACGCTTGCTCAGACTTGAGCGAGCAAATGGCGGGCACTCGAGTTGAGTTAGCTGAACGGATTTGGGGTAAAGAAGTTTCTTGTTTGCCAACAAAACCGATTGATTCCAAACCATTTCGTCTAGTTAAACTGCACTGACTTGTGCAAGCCGACTAGTTGAATGCAAATAAAGTTCGATTACAACAGCCAGAGCGCCTGAAGACGTAATTGAATCGGGCCGTCAGCCGGCATCTTGATCCCTGATAGACAGGCAAGCTCGCGATTGGACTCGTTAGTTTTCCATTGCGCTGGCTGGAGCGCAAACATGCGCAAATTCTCGCCGACAGCTGAAGGCTAACTGTGAGCCGCTTGTCTGTTTGGAAACGATAGATGTAGGCTAGTTGGTGGCTCCCTTACGTAACAACTGAACCGCCCATTTACGCTTAATTGGATTTGGCCGGCCGCTCGCGAAAGCAACCGGCTTTCGGCGAGGCGACAAGGAGTGTTGAGGCACAATTTCCTCGGAGTAGCGGGCAAGTCTCAATCGGTTTTGTTGGAAGCCAGTCGGCGTAATCGATTCTGGCGGATTCTAAACCCGAGCGGGCGCCTGCAACTCTTTTGGGGCCAATAAACTGACGCGCTGAATGGCGAATACAAACTGCCATTCATCATCCATAAGCCCCTCTAATTGTCCACTCTCTAGCGCGCAAAACTTACCGTAGACCTTGATTGCGCCGGATTCCTGCACGAGCGCCATCAGGTAACCCTTGCTGGGGTCCATTTCGTTCTTCAAGGGGGCGAATGCAGTCAAAGGGAGCTCGGATACAACAATGCCCCAACTCAACGCTCGAATTCACTCACTCGGTGTCATTATTTCATTTGAAACTTCAATCCGCTCGAGCGCAACTCTGATAACTCTACCAACTAAACTACTCGCCTCCATCTCGCGAGATCCAGTTCCTTTGCCGCCAACTAACAGACTGCGAGATAAAACGAACTCCCGCCGAGCTGTCATAGGGTCTCTCTAGTGCGCGGGTGGACCGACCTTGGCGACGACTAGACTCTCGCAAACTGACTCGCTTATCTCACCTCCCTGCCAGCTCGTTCGCCGCCCTCAAAAGCTGAGAAAGTATTATTGTCTCTGCTTGAACTCTCTTGAAATCTGGCCTGGCCACCGCTGAGTTGACAGTAAGAGATTGGCTGAGGATGGGAGGCGAGCATAAGTTGGCCTACGCTAACTTGATGCCTGCCGGTCGCTTGTAGACTCTAATTGGTAGACTTGTATCTTCCCAGAGAGATGAGGCTAGGAAATAACTCAACTTCGGCAGCTCGACGTGAGCGCGGTTGGATAGTTAGAAGGGATGTGCCAAATTGGTTTCGGTGAGTGGAGGAGAAAGAAAGTTTCGCGCTCGCTGAAGGGAGCGGCATGGGGCGAATCTGCGCGCCGTCGCCGTGGCAAGCAGAGCGCGTCGCCCGGGTCGCTAGGCGCACAAACTCGCGAGTTTGTGCGCCTAGCGACCCGTGGCCTGTGCATGAAACTTCTAGATGGTGCGCGCTTCTTTACATACTATTGGTGGGCAAGCGGCCGCACACACTAGCACAGTCTACTCGGCGCATTGGTCGTGATCGAGTCAGAGGGTTTGGTTAGCCACTACCATCCGAGCGCAAACCCTAAACCTGGCAATCTAGTTTGTACAAGGGGGAGGCCTCGTCTCTTCCTACTCTCGGACAACCGCAAGCCCCAAGCGTAGAATCAGGCTCCAGTTGATCGTGCTCCAATCTGAGGCTATCGCTTGGTTTTGCGCTGATTTTGCACCTGTTGCCATAGAATTGGTTGCCCACTGGAACATCTCACGCCTAAAAATGCTGCCGATATCCGATTGAGTGTTTGCAAACATTGACAACAGTTGGCCGATTATAATTCAATCGATTAGATTGAGCACAGTTTTCATCCAGACAAACTAGGTTTATGTTTGTATTTCACTGCTCTCGAACGAACACTTCGTAGACTGGATGTACCGTCAGATATTGTCAGTAGATGGCGAGATCTAGATTGAACCAAGCAGATAAGCTTCAACTCCTGCCAGTGTTAGTCAGCTAGAAATTTCACCACCACCACTAGCGAAGCATTCGGGTTGGCTGGTGACTCTGCTTGAGCTTCTCATCGGATCGAAGTTCGAGGATAGCTTTAGTTACAACTCAACTTGGAAGACAGGTCGACCTCTCTGGTCAGGAAGCCTAAGTATGAGCGGAGTTACATTGAGAGTTTTGGCTATTTTAGCCATAGTTTTACAGGCAGCGCTTGCCGATATCGACTTCAAGAATCCAGTTAGATCGGCGGCTGACGACGAAATCAAGAATCTGCCTGGACTCAACTATCCCGTCAACTTCAAACACTATTCCGGCTTCCTTGAGGCCGACGACCAAACACCAACAAACAGATTCTGGCACTATTGGTTTGTCGAGAGTCAGTCAGATCCTGCAAAGGATCCGCTAGTGTTGTGGCTGAATGGAGGTCCAGGTTGCAGCTCATTGCTCGGCCTCTTCACCGAACTCGGTCCATATTCAATTTCAAAGGATGGCCAACTTAGAGACAATCCGTTCGCATGGAACAAGCGAGCAAACATTATATTCATGGAGAGTCCAGCTGGAGTTGGATACTCGTATGCTGCTGATGGTGATATAACCGCAAACGATGACTCAACCGCAAAACAAAACCACCAAGCCTTGCGTAGCTTCATGAAAAAATTTCCCCAATTCAAGGGTCGTCCGCTCTACCTGACTGGCGAATCTTACGGGGGTGTCTACCTTCCAACTTTGGCTGTGCTCGTCGACTCTGATCCAGACATGAACCTCAAAGGAGTCGCAATCGGAAACGGTTACCTCGACGCAAATAAGCTCGCCGAGGCTCTTGTTTTCTTCAGCTACTACCATGGTCTCATAGGCGCGTCGACGTGGTCGGGCCTGTCGAAGTACTGTTGCGATGGCAAACCTCCAGCTCGAGGTCTATGTAAGTTTACTGACCCGTCCCGCTCGGACAAGTGTAGCAAAGTTGTCACTGACGCCACAGATTCCATTCTGGGATCTGGACTCAATCCATACAATCTATACGACGTCTGCGCTGGAGCCCAAACTCAAGAGGGCGAACTGCAACCGCTGGGTCGCGAACATTTCGATCGTAGTTTATTGTTGCACTCTTTCAATGTCACTAGCCAGAGTTTCCTGAGAACTAGAAGAGGTAGTGGTGGTCAGAAATTTCAGATTCTTCGTGGGGACCCGCCTTGCACCGACGACGGAATCACCATCAACTACTTGAATCGTGATGATGTCCGAAGCGCAATCCATATTCCAAAGGCACTGAAGACACAGTTCACCACCTGTTTCGACGGAATCAAGTACACTATGCAATATCCAGGCGCTAAGGGCGGATTGGCCCCTCAAATGAATCGACTGCTTAAATCAGACAGAGATTTGACTCTACTTGTGTACAATGGCGACGTGGACATGATGTGCAACTTTTTCGGCGACGAATGGTTCGTTGATGACCTTGGCGCAGACGTTATAGATGATTACCGTCCCTGGCATGTGAATGGCCAAGTTGCGGGCTTCGTGAAGCATTATAGAGGAATCACATATATGACAGTCAAAGGCTCTGGCCATATGGTCCCCACCGACAAACCAGAAGAGGCATTGCATATGTTCAATATCTTTCTCTATGGCCACGAAAGAGCTTAATACGCTCTAAACTAGAAAAAGACCCTGATTTGGCAAAGGACTGAACTTGGAAGCGTCATAAATACCTATGGTGAACATATAGTAAAGAACTTTTACACTCGCAAATCTTTTCTTAACGTTAGGGTGGAGATTTTAATTCGGTGGTTTCAAACAGGCGGGGCGGATGCTATTGGAGGGCTGAGCTGCCTAGACAGCTACACTAATTATGATTCGTTGAAGTAGAGCCATTAGGTAAAATGGTCGGTTGTTCTTTGATTCGAGAACCGCTTCTCCTTCCAATTGAGTCGCCCGTGTACTGCTGGTAGATTTGTTGTTTCTGGGGTCTAGCAACTTCGGCTGTCCCGCTAGTCGAGGCTCCGTACAAACTTTCACTAGTTCTCATGTTGTTGGGACTGTGAACGTATGATAAATTGTCATAGTTGTTGTTACCATTACCGTTAGTGGTTAAATTGTTGTTGTGCGAGTAAACACTTGATCGGGAGCCACTGTATGTTGGATTCGTATTTACTTGATAAATTGATTTGATGGCCGCGTTTCGATTTTTGCCACTTCTCATACCTGATGTGCGGCCATTATAACTATCGATTGATGAGATCTCCCCATATGAGCTGAGCAAATTGGCACTGGACGAATGGGGCGGCTGATAGGAAGGCAAGTATTCAGCACTAGAGAGGGATGACAATCTAGCACGTTGAGTTGACGATGTCCTATCACCTGTAATGCCATAAGTTAAACTTGAAATATCACTTCTTCTATCCGTCTTGCTAGGGCCACGTCGGGAAGAGAGAGATCCATATCTCTGTGACCGCTGATTTGAGCTTGTGGAGCCTCGGGGTGTCGGTAATGTGCCATCCACTGATGGCCGATTCTTTCGTCTATTAGATCGTGCAGATGTAACGGAGTGTTGGGAGCTTCGTGAACTGGTTTTGTTATAACCAGCTCGTCTAAAAGAGGCTGAGTTTGGGCCAAATCTAGAGCTGACCTGGTTTGGGTATGGATTAGGGTTGATTTTAGTTCTGTCGGTAACAAGATTGTTCAGCCTGTACAATTTGTCTGAAGTGGTGCTGTTCTTATTTCTAAATTTTGGGTCGCGCCTTATGTTTGAAATAACAAAACAGCACAAGACCGATGAGATGAATGAGAGTATCATGTGTATTGTAGCTTGAGAGGACTCTATCAGATGGTAGTCTAATCGGCAGCCCGTGATAATGTTAGGCTGGAGGATATTGATGGTTGGCTGGATTGAGGTTATATTGTAGGGTAGGCAGCCGGGACCATTCGAGTGCCACCAACTAGTTGCGCCAGTGTATAAGGAAAGACTATCCTCTGTAACACCGACGTCTCGTGCTTTAGAGTGGATGCAGAATACAATGAGGTTCCAGACAGTGCTGACGAGGCCCCAGAATGAGAAGAATCCTAGATACGAAATTCGACGTTGCTGAACACCAAATAGCGCAACAATTATAAATATGATTGTGAAGAAGTTGATGATTATCTGCATCCAAATTTGGCCCAGAAAATCAATTGCTTGTCTGAATATTGTGAGCAATAGTAGAGGCACTAGGACAGAGTTGAGGGCAGTTTCTGAACTAAAACAGAAACTTTTGATTCCTTTCCCACCTGCGTGGTAGATATCTGTTCCACGATACCCAGTTCTTTGTTTGTGTTTTGCGATAACTGGATATCGCTCATCTTCGGATTCCCTCCAAAGAAGACTCGAGGAGACAGTCGAATGTTTTCGGGGTTTGATGAGATTGTCTGCGCTTGCTTTGGTAGTTTTTCGCCGACCTATGGTTTCAACAGATGAAAGACTAGAGGAAATGCTGTTAAGATTTGTCATGAAAGCGTCCCCATTTGAGTTCCTGTAACCATACATCTTGACTGTGATAGAGGGGGATGTGTTCGCCCTGATATGTATATAGACATTTCTTGAGTTCTCTCCCTCGAGTTTGTCACAGGGGCTATAAATAGGATTGAATTGGTCGCTCGTTCAAACACCAGTCTCATCTCAACGCTGCTCGGACAAATTTTAGCGGTCACTCTGATTGGATTCTCGCACAATGGACTCTTGGAGAGTTCTCAGCGGGGGACGAAAGTTTGATGGGGGAAAATAGAATTGGAGGACTCTTTCGTACTCTTCACGTTCTCGGACTGGGTTCTCAGGTGGGCCCTCGGGATGCAATGTATACATCGTCCATCATCTCGCAAGGGTAAATGGTCATCGGCACCACCTTCCGCATAGACTGTAAATGTGAATCCACAGTCGCTGTTCGTAATCAAGATCATTGATCGGGCTGGGCTCTTCGAATCGACGACTGCGCAAAAACTACCATATAGTGCCGGGATGAGATGGGAGCAACGCGAGTGTGATTGCTTGATTATGGTTGCGTCCTTGGAGCCAGGCTACCTGGCCGCAATCAAACCGATAACTACCGAAACTTATAGCTCGCTCTGCCGTGCGTTAGTTCACCCACGTTAGAACCAGATCAAGCACTCTCCACTTGGTCTGCTTCTGAAGCACAGCTTCATACTGATTTCGAAGCAAATGCATAGAGATCTTATTTATTTTAGTCGTTTGGTACATACTATGGAGTGGCAAAACTCTCAACTCACGTCAGCTCATCAACCTGTGAGCTTTGGGACATAGCAACGCTCTGACTCTGCATGGAGATCAAACTAAAGCTTACAGTTTGGAGGTATCAGACCAACAAACCGAAGATTTGGTTCGGCAACTCCGAGACACTCATTAGGACCTCAGTCTTACGACTGAGAGCGGTCGAAGAGGTCAATCGTAGTGGCAGATTGGACTCCAACTTCGTTTCTTGAGGGGCACGATCCGCATCATTTAGGGGGAGATAAAGCGAAACTTGTGGTTCCATGCCGGACGTTAGCTAAGATATCTAGTTGCTCTTAAGTTTCGCACCTGTTCTTGGTCCTCCGAGCTGGGAGTGACAAGAGCGATGGTAGACCTTCGTGTTGATTACAATGACTCGTGCATTCTAATTTCGAAACAAACGCTAGTTGATTGAGCACTGTGGGAGAGTCACGAGTGACCGAGGGTATTCGTTCGTGTCGATTCTGTGTGCTCAAGAATTTCCCGTATGCGTGAAGCTCTCGTTTCGAAAAATACAAATGGTGCACGTGAAATTCGAGTTCCATTTCAAATGTTTTACTTCAAGATAAGCCATATTGAAAATCGATGGGACAGTTCTGCGCTATTTGACTTTTTGTAGAACCAGTTTGATGCATCAATTATCGAGTTAGTTGGCCGCCAGCACACCTGCGTATCTATTTTTAATTCAGACCCTCATAACCCTGGACGATGGACCTCCAATCGCTACTGTCTCAGGTGATCCAGTGGCACAAAGATTCCCAATTCGAGCCAATAGTTCAGATAGTAAGTAATCCACTGGTTGAGACTCCATGACCGACCAAACAATCTCTAACCCCTCTCGATATTTATGTCTGGCAATAGTTAGAAATATTGATAGAATCGTCAAATGGATCAATAAAAGAACTAGAGCAAACCATGACATCGACAAAAGAGCTGACAACTCAGCACACCAAAGCATCTTTGTACACTTATTTTGGAGATTCTTTGTACAGACTAAATTACTTTAGAAGGGCTCTCAGAGCTTTCGAGCAAGCATTGTCATTTAACGAGACCGGCTCCAGAAGAGCAAGCAAACGTTGCAAGACGAGTAGTTTGACGAACAACAGCTGTGATATTAGCAAAATTAATGCAAATTCTATCAACTCAAATGAAAACGAACTCAAACACAGAATACATTTATGTCACCTGAAATTGCACGAATATAAAGAGGCCAAGGCAGTGCTAGAACGTATCCCGGCTGTTGAACGATCAGTCAAAATCTTAGCCTCTCTTGCCGATCTCTACTGTCAGGAAAAGAACACCGACAAGGCGAGAGAGACTTTCCTTGAAATCATACAGTTGGATCCATTGAGATTAGACTTTATCATGCGACTATGCAGATTAGGGGGTTGTGATGCCAACACCATACTCAACTTGATACCCGAAGACGTTAGGCGGAGTTGCACGTGGTATCCGAGTTGGATCCAAGCACAATGTTATTTGCATTCGCCAAACTCTAAACTTGCCATCAGACTATTCGAAACTCTGACCTCGCGTTTTGAAAAGAGAGCGCCTATACTTACCAGTTTAGCCGAGGCCCACTATCATGATGGAAACTTCAGAGAAGCTATCAGAATATTCCAAATTGCCTACAATAGTGACCCGTTAACACTCGCTGGAGTGGACAGCTATGCCGCTTGCCTTCACAAAGAATCCTCTAAAAGAACCCTGGAAGAACTGGCTGTGACGATGAGTTCCAAATGTAATATTGAGGGAGAGTATTTTCATGAGCCATGGCTTGTGCTAGCTCATTACTATGCGAGCAACGACAAAAAAGAACCCAAAGCATTACTTTTCGTCCAGAAAGCATACAAACTCAATAGATATTCGATTGAAGCGCTGATACTACTCGCATGTCTATGTGTAGAGAAAAAGGACTCCTCAAAGGCTATACCGTATATCGTAACCGCTCAAATTCAGGCCTCATACCGTTACGAAGTACAGAGGATATTATGTGACGCATTCTTATCCGATAGTAAGAAGACGGCCGCACTAAATTTCGCCAAAGCAGCTATAAAATCGTTGGGTGAGACTGCTCGGTCTTACTATTTATGGGCTGATGTGATGCTCAAGAGTCAAGATCAGCGGCGGAAAACCTCCGCGAGAAATTGTCTAGAGAAAGCCGTGAAGCTAGATCACACATATCTCCCGGCGGTGTTTGCATTAACTGAGCTGTTGATGGAGGAGAAAAAGTTCGATAAAGCTATCGAGATATTAGACGCAGCCCGCCCTCATCATAGTCTAAACAACGAGCTTCACAAGTATCTGTTCACCTGTTATACTGAAAAGAAGGACAGCGACAAGGCTCTTTACCACCAAAGCTTAGCTTCGGATCCTAACACTAGCAAGAGTCACAACGAAGCTCTGCATAGAGCCGCCCAGGAAATCATGCAAGCCAACCGAGAAGTCGAAGAAATCCTGGGCCTGGAGGCTGATGAACTTGTCGATCACGGTGATAGCGAGGTTGATGAGGCGAACTTGGACTCTTGACGGCCTAAATCATCAGTGTTGTATAAAGATCAGTATTCGATTGTTGTTTATATTAGCTGCATCTTTAGGGTTCTATTTGGAAGATCCCCTATTGATACATAGTGACACATAGTCAATTACAGAAAAGCGTAACCATTATAATCTATTCACAGACCGGTTGTGTCTACATCTAGTAGAAAATTTTGATCTCACATAATGAATGGTTTTCAATAGTCCAGCGCTATCACCTCTACTCTTGGCACGAATTCCGGCTCAATCTTCAGTGAAACCCTAACATCACAAGCACCTATTTCTTTCGCCTTCCATTCCCATTCGAGCGTCTGAACCGCGTGTAAACTATCTGCTTCATTCTTGTGTCTCACCCACATGTCCTTCTTAATCTTGTCCCATTTGTCATCGATATCTTGTAGTTGATTGAGGAAAATCTCCTTATTTAGAACTTTCAGATTCTCATCGGTCATTTCATTGGTGTGATCCGATTGTATTGTCGGAGATTCTATTAAGTTACCGTCAGATCCCGAATCAAGATTCTGTCCTTGGCTATCACTTCTATCGGATCCAACACAATCGGAATTATTCTTCGTATGAGCCTGCTTTGCGTCATTCAAACTAGCATTGCAACTGTTGGTGGCAGTATCACTAAGTGGATCATTAATTGCATCCTGACTTGTTGTCACATTACTGTTTCTGCTCGGGTCTGCCTCTTTCTGAGTACTCTTAGAATCATCTTTCGGGACAACCTTAGTGTCTTCTGATTTTGTGATATTCGAGCCTTTCTCACTCTTTACTCGAAAACTTTCGTTAGTCTGACTGACAGAGATTGCTCCTCTTTGTGATTTCACATCATCGCTCTCACGATTTCTGTCGAGCTCTTGCGAGCGATTATCTGGGGATTGTTTTATTGGAACGGAACTGCTTTCAGACGGTTTGGTTGCTTCGCCACCCTCAATGCAGAGGAAAGAGTTATCTTGACTGTGAGGCACCTCATTCGATTTGGTCGTTGTGCCATCTTTGACCTTCTTGTCGTTGTAGTGATACCTCTCTTGATAAAAAAAGTAGGTGCAAGCCGAGAGATGCAACTTTTGATTGACATTGGCAATCGCTGCTCTATTGTATGCTCTGAGGATTTCTTGCTCTACAGCAAGAATCGAACGCTCGCGCTCTTTCAAGTGTTGCATCCGCATTTGATGTCTAGACTTCTCTTGGTCGAGATATAGCTCGTAGAGTGGTGAACCAACTGGTAAACTTTTAGGAGCCTCTACGGTTTTTGGTATTTTATAAGCGGTATATCGGTGATTCGACGATTGCAGAATAGGGAGTTTCTGATTACATTTATCTGATTTGATTTTGCGACTGGCTCGAAGTTGATTCGTAGGACCGACTGTCTGGTTGTTATTAAAGCTGTCTAAACTTGCACCACTCAAACCAACACCTAATTTGTTGCCATCCAGGAGATATGGACCACCATTAAGTAGATAATCTTTAAAACCGTGAGGCGTTCTCGGCTGGATATGATTCAATTTCATCAATTTTTTGTAAGGCTTTTTCCTAATATCACGATATAACTCGAACGAATTCTGAGATGGAAGCTGATAGTCAGCGGGGTAAATATTAGCCATCATGACTGACGGCTGAACAACAGCTTGAGACCCATCCTGCTCAATCTCCTGAGGTTCACCTTTCCTGCGTTTAACTTTGCGAGAAAATTCATGGGCTGTCGAGATGGAAAGTTGAATTTTCGTCAACTAAAGCTGGACTTGCAACTCTTTTAAAAATGTTCAAGAGACTCACCTTTCTCCGGATTTTCTGTGATGACTGGTTCATCACCGTTCAATTCACTGGGATTTTCTGATTTGTTTTGCTGAGCCGCCCTTTGGCTACTTCGTGTGATCCTCTGATTGGCATTTAAATTAGGATCCTTCGAAATGCTTGAATTTGAAGAATCAGTAAGTTGTTCTCCGCTGGCTTCTTGCGTTTTCTTGCCAGATGTGAAAGGTGCAGAGTTGGAGGATCGTTCTATAGCTGGAACTTTCGAGCAAATTCTGGAGCTTTTGTCCTGTTTATTGTTGTTGGCTGAATCTTCTCTTCCAAACGTCTTGCTTTTGTTTTGGTGGTGATGATCTGAAATGATAGTTGAATTCGAGGCCAATGATTCTGACTCTGATGAGGGAGTTGATGAAGATGATCTATCGGATGAGGACTGGCTGGATGAGCTAGAAGAAGAGGCTCGGCCTGAGGTTTGTTCCATCTCTGATTCGCCACGCTCAGAGCAACCTTTTGTAGCTCTCCTACCTTGTTTCTCACAACTATCTATAACATCTTGACTACCACGTCTGTTGAAATCCTTTTGGTCTGTATCGTCATTGTTTGTATCAGCCCTTTCAGCTGATTCAAGTGGATCATTCTCTAGAGTGGTGATGTTTACAACAGCGTTATTTTGGTGCGAACTTAGTACAATCTTCAAGGGAGGAACCTTGAGGTTAGTTGTAAACTTATTCGTCTCTTCATTTGCCATGTTGAGCAGGTAACTTTTTTCGACGATTTCGCTATTGCGACGAATAGATTTTCAATACGAGATGTCATTCAAAACGGGGTTGGACAGGATTCGGTTTTCGAGTGCTTTCGAAAACTGTCATATCAGTTCATTAGCATTGCAAAAATTCTGTCTAATATCACACAATTTCAACTCTTATCAACAGGTGACTCGAGAGACCAACCTTGTCAGCTTGTGGTTAGTCCATCAGGGAATGGTACCTCAGGCTTATGTATATCCTTTGACCCTCGTTTTGTTTTGAATACAAACGTTGGCAAATGAAAATAAATCCGATCGAGATCGACCGGTCGAACTCAAAAAGCTGTACATGCGCGCATTCATGAAACGTAACATCTAATCGAGCTGTTGGATGAAAACGTTTTCGGTCGTGATTCGCGAACGATGACTACCAGCGTTTTCATTATGAAAAGCACGCTCATACATCGCTCACCTTTCAGTCTCCAAATCTTCATCCCGCTGATCCGCGAACGATCTGCATGCTCCTTTCCGTTCAACAGTTTCGTTCAGCTGTCAGTCGTCTGTTCATTCATTCTATCGTTCGAAAACGAACAATGCGGCCCAAAGGTACTGAGATGACAGAGTTAAAAAGTTGGGAATTTATCCATTCTGATCGTAAACTGAATCGAGAATCGAAGAAAATATACAACCAAGTAACATTCAAATTTCGACCTTTGTTCGTTACTCCTGAAAGAAAAATCTATTGGATCGATACTGCAATCGCCAGCATAACACGATGGATCCTTCGGATCTATGCGGGGTGCTGGCTCACGGAAGTTCGACCACAGTTGCGTTATTTCCAGAGAAGCGACTGAAGACGTTATTGTTTCGATACTCTATCAAGAAGATTCTCTAAACTCCTTGGCTACGATGTACATTTCAAACTTGCACTGACTCGAAAATACAGACTCGTTTTGGTACCTCTCGTGGAAGTTTTCCCTCTGAAAGACTCCCTTTTCGATTCCCTTATGCTCATCGACCCTTCCCTCTCCGGCTGGGCCTCGCTCTGTCTTTCGGCTCCTTCTCCTGTGCTCTCCTCCTTTTCTAACTCATTTTTTCGCGTCACTTCCTCCTTGACCATTCTCACTCCGGCAGTCTCTCTCTCTCTCCGTCTGTTTGTCAGGGAACTGTTTATGCTGGTAGTCCAAGGTTGCAACACTTTCTTAGGATATTACGCCCTACATGCTGCTGTCATTCGATTACCAATGGATATATATCTAGCATCCTTGTCGCGAATAGGTTCGTTTGTGACGACCAAGGTTGCGTGATCAAGCATCGTTTGGCCAGGAAGCCCAGTGCAGCATGGATAAGAATTCGACATGATGATCTCCATGATATAGTCTCCAACAAATTCGAAACCGAAAATGAATGCTATTCTACATGCCCTATCATGTTAGGTTAGCGAGGGTCCGCTAAGTTTCTCGGTAAGAGGGTAGCTAGTCTGGGCGTCACAACCCTTGTGGGGACGAATTTATTTTTTTGTTGTTGTCATGAGTGTTGTGAATGTTACAAGATCCCCCACTCAAAACAACGCAGCAAAGACTGCAGTTCTTTCCCCCTCTCCGTTCCAACCCTCAGAGGGGAAAACAACAGAGATAAATACTGAGAATTTTCGGTACAGATAGGTGTATTATTCTAATCAGGATGGTGGCCGGGAGCCTAACGCTTGATCCGATACTCCACTCCGCGTGGGCTGAGCATCAACACGCCCCGAAGGACATAGAGTTTCGTGAATGATTCATCATCTCGAGTAAAACTATCTCAGAGTATAGTCCTCGCGTAAGGGTTACCAAATGGATAACCTGAGTGGGAACCAGCAACAACCTTCATCGAAGAATGCCAGAAACCTGTCCATCAAAGAGTTTTTCACAAATCGCTTAATGCGGGCTCGATCATTTGAAGGTGGAGCTCATTCGCCGAAGGATGAAACCTTGAATTGGTTTGATGAATTCAAAGCTCGTATGACCAAAAAATCCCTGGCTAGTTCATCGAAAGAAAAAACGGCTGATTGCGGGACCTTGGATGAGTCAAACGATCATTCGAACGATTTTGGTGAACATGTATCCAAGACAGTCGGCCCGAAACGCTCCGGACATCGCCATGAGCAAAGCACCTCTGCAGTGAAAGAAAGTTGTGATACTTACAGTAGTGAACCGAACGAGACTCACGGGGACGATCAAATCTCGTCGAAGCAACACCAGGAAACACCAAAAGATACCTCTAACTTGATTCCGAAGTCTAGAAAGGCAATAAAATTACAAAGGATCTCCTGTGTCGACAGCCCAGATTTCGACACTGCCTCTATAAACACGGTATTCAGTCGACGTGATAGTCGATACGAAAAATTGAGCGACCCAAAATTATCAAGGTTTCTTGACGCCATCAAATGGATCATCTCTTACTCACTCCCCTTCAATTATAATCTGCCTTGGAAGCTTATATCTCTGATAAATTTCACTTTTGTGACCATAGTCATCGGGCTCGCAAGCGAGAAGAACTCCGACATCACAGCACTCAGCTTCTTCAATGGATTCCTATGTGGCTTGTTGGTCGCATCACTGTGCTTCGTAATAATTGTTTTGAGTCTAATGGTACGCGTCTTGCCTAAATCACCCAGACCAAGTCCGAAGCATGCTGTTCAGGGCAAGCCCTGCAAGACGGTTGACTCAAGTCCTTTCACTGCTGAAGACGCCCGACAGAAAACTATCATTGATAATTCACAAAAATCCGACGAATATTCGCTATTCGAAGTCTTAGATTCTGCTAGCCCTTCCGATTCCGAGTTGGAAGTCCGCAGTGAGGTTCTGCTTGACGATGATGACTACAAAGGTTGGATGATAGAATTCATAGGAGACTATGAGTTACGTAATAAATCCGACATTAAATTGAAGCTGAATTTCGTCAAAATTGAGAACAGGATCCTGTACTTGTGCAAGCCAAAAAACAACCACGAAGCTGAATCAGAGTCATTTCCGGTTTTCGTTCAACAACGTGTCTACGACCTGAATACTGCTCGCAAATTTTCAGCCAATTTATTGTTGCCCAAGAATGTGCGAAATCGTCAGAAATATGTGTGGTCGAAAAAGTATCCGATTAGGTTGGAATTTCAAGATTCTGGCGAGGCTATGACCAAGTCAGGTGACAGTTTAAATGATGTTCAGCTAACGTTGTTCGCCAAGTCGTGCCGCGAAAAAGAAGAGTGGTTCCGAAGATTCAAGCGGATTGTTGAAGAGAATAGACTGTCGCAAGGTCGCATGATCAAAAGATCCTCACTCCAATCGGACATATCTGGTGGAAACGATGAAGGTCCTCCAAGTTCTATGGACTCTTTTAAGCACAGATCAACTTTTAACGATAAGAATGATTGCGTGCAAACTAGTCGTAGTTCTCACATGTTGAATGATACTAGACGGGCTCCGGAGACAGAATCCTCGAGTCTTGTTAGAACCAAGTCGTGTGAGCTTCTCACAGCCGATCACATCTCATCGTCGAGCTCTGGCGACCAGGAACAACTCGATGGTGAGGCAGTGAATTTCGAATCATGTCACGCAGATGATAGCACTCTAACTCGGGAAACAGCGGAAATATTTAGTCAGGCTGTCGAGTTTGAGAATTTCGTTGATTCTCAGCCAAACTTGAGCTACAGAGATTACATCGGACAGGTGATCGAGTCAGGCCAAGAGGCGACAGCTACAAGTGATTGGTTTAATGCCCTGACAGGCCGCATCTTCTTCGATGTATTCTCTCACAACTATTGGTCCGTCTGGTTTAAGAAGAAAATTCAACGTAAGCTACATAGAATCCGCCTACCTTACTTCATGGAGACGTTAACTTTGACCAAGATCGATCTTGGCATAAACGCACCTCAATTCCTTAATGTCGTCTCGCACAGTTTTGATTCCTTCGGACTATCAATAGATTTCGACATGGCTTATAGTGGCGGTTTGACCATGACCTTCGAAACGAAATTGAATCTACTAAAAATCAAGTCAGAAAATCCTTCGTTGGTGTCATCGAACATATCAAGCAGTCCAGCTCCAAGTACCGGATCAGCATCTTGCGGACATAGCTCTAAGATCGCTCAGTCTTTTGAATATGCAACAAAAAATGCAGGCTCATTCAATGAATCTAAAAGCGACACTGGTAGCAAGGATAACATTAAGCCTCCCCTCAGCTCATCAGAGGGTACACGCACAAGCGGTGAATCGAGTGACTCGGAAGAGAGTGAAGCAGATTCATCATCAGATTCGTCATTTGACGAAGCTGACGTCGATGAGATAAGCGACTGGGAGGATTATGGTGCTGAGAAAACTCGTCAGAGTATCGTCAGATTTGTCGATAAGATCGCGTCGAGTCGTTACTTCCAACATGCTACTGAGAATAGATACATAAAGAAGAAGTTGCAGGATATCTCAAACTGTCCACTTGTGCTGGTTGTTCAAATACAATCATTGAATGGTGTGCTAACATTGAACGTTCCACCACCTCAGACGGACAGAATTTGGTATGGATTCAAGCCGAACCCAGAATTAACACTCAAAGCTTTACCAAAAATGGGTGATAGAGAAGTGAATTTATCTCATGTTACAGATTGGATTGAGAGAAAGCTGGCAGATGAGTTTAGAAAAATTCTTGTGATTCCTAATATGGAGGACATTGTTTTACCGGTGCTAAAGTCTGACCACTTGCTCTATGTTACATCTACAAAGTAAAAATATCACATTGAATTGTTGTTACAGTGCCTTCCATTAAATTACCTGGCGCTACTTTCATAGCTTTATGCAGAGAGGTCACAAGTCAAGCAATAGTCTAAATCAACACTGTCACCGGAAGTTCGATAATCAATATAGAATTTGAGTAACTTCCCTACCTTGTTTAGCCAAAAACTAAGTTATAAATCTCGCCCGCGGAATACTTTGTTGCCTACAAGTTCTGATTGAGTCATCTAGTTCGAATGGATCTCCTTTTATCTCCTGGTTAAAATGAGACAGCGGGGTTCGCTATAGAATTTGAAAGTCCTAATATCGAGAAGCAATCTCAAATACAAAACAACACATCGGAGGAACGATAAATTTTCAATTCCTGAATTCTAACGAGTCTCAATCTATTCCAAACCAGCTTGTAAAAAGAGTCAAATTATCAGAATGTTGAGATCAATTAGTAGGGACCTTATCACGATACAAGCAATACCTATAGATGAACCTCAATGACCCTCAAGTATAAGTTTGCGATGAAGGACGAATCTTTTGGTTGGAGCTTACACTGTCTAATATTTTGTTTGTAACATTAACGTTCATTCTTTTTTAACAGCAATAAATCATCTGATGACAAATCGTGCAACGGCTCCCGCCAATATATGAATTGACTATATTCGTTCGAAGTTGATTTCAGAGGTGGGAACATCTGGTCAACGACGTCGCTGAGATTGGTGTAGGAAGACTTGTACGTGTGTGACAGTTCAAGCCTCAGAATTCCATCATGGTTTATGGTAAATATTTTAGTTTTTGGAATATCAACTGCTTGATAAGCCCAGACGTCGTTGACTTTGTTCCCAAAGCCTGCAAAGAACGGGTTGGCGGGGAACAAGCTCTTGATATCTTCCAAGCAAGCTATCTTGAACACCTCTGGTTTCTTCTCGATCACTTCTCGATGGAATGCTGATAGCAGTGAGGTTGGCGACAATAACAATGGACCATCCGGCAAGTAAACCTCATCTTGTCTAACACTTTTAAGGTAGTCTCGAGTCGTTCTTGATTGTCCTATTGCCCGGGCCGATAGATACAAAAACTTGTAACCATTATCAAATATTTTGGTAAACAGAGGTGCAACACCTGATTGCGCCCAATCCTTGCCAACGTAAGGTAACAGCTGACCAAGCACGTCTGACTTCGTGATCGTGCCATCGATATCAGAAACAACTATCTTGTCGTCATGCTGCCATAGATATATTACACACTCGCAACTGGCTGTTCCTTGATAAGCTGTTGTAACACTGAAAACGGCTTCGTTCGGCCCTGGCTTCAAATTTAGACTTGCCAATTGATCAGAATTTAGTCTCAAGTATCCAACAAACAGACCCTCTCCATTTTCCCCTAGTTCCATTCGAATATTTATCTGTTCACCGTTTATCTCGATATCAACAACTTTTTCTCTCGCTCGTAAGACACCCAGTTTTCCAAATCTGACATGAAAGGGTGAGCAGAGAAACGTTTCATCTTTTTGTCTAACGACTATCACATCTATTGCTCCAGTTAAAGTGGCCGAATTAATATCGTTGTAAAATTCTTTGAAATTAGTAATCAATCTTCCAACGTAATAGTTCATCTTGAAAACCTTGATCCAATATAAAACGATGATTGAGAGAGGAAAACATCACGGATAACATGTGTAAAGTCTATTTCGAGACGCAAATATCAAGAAAACTTTCATAGTAAGCGCCACCTGTGCATGATATGGCGAACTACCAGTTAACGCTTCCTCCATTGAGCGGCGAATCATTTGTCGGTCCAAGAGCAGACCATAACCAACTAGTGAATAAAATTTCAAGAAATCATATATTCCAAGCCCTAATTACTCCCACGACTTTCTACAATTATGACGAACAAAAATCCGCAACCTAACTTCAAACTCCCATAAATGATAGTTTTTATCATTTTAAACCGGATCCACAAATTGTTATCACACACATGTATTGTTACATTAAAGAGTTTGACTTAATGCGCGAAGTTTTGTTCGCCCTACAAGGGTTAAATGGTCGTATCATCCGCCAGGATGCGGACGGTAGATTCACCATCACAAAAAAGCATATTGGCATGATAGATCCTACCCAAAGAATGTTACTTGAGAAGCTGACTAGCTTTGGTTGGCTTGTAAACAAGATCAAAAATCATATTAACTCGGTGAATAAAGATCCAATGCAAGGCAAGGTGAGCCAATGTTTAGCCGCTGCCCTCAACAATGAATTGTATGAGTACTATCACATGGTAACTCAGATAGAGCAACAACTTCAAAAATGTGCCAATCAAGATAGTGGACGAACTCGTGCCTCAACGCCCACAAGTGAATTATATGGTTGCGTGGAGGTTCGAGGACCAAAACCATCTGCCACCTTCGAATCCTTGCATACGGCTCTCGTAACAAACGGATACAACGGCCACCATGCGAACTCTGACGACGGGTTTGGATCACAAATGTACTCTGCACCTTCGAGTAATGCTAGTCCCACTATACCAGCCGTAACACTACATCAGATCCATGTTTGGTCGCTTGATCATTATTTTCGTCTAAAAACACTCGCTATGCTAGTCGAATGTTGTAAAGGAGAACGGGGTGGTCATTTGGCCAGAATAGTGTATAGATTTATGCAACAAGGTGATAAGCAGATCAGAGCCATAATAACTAGAATTCTGAGTCAAGTAGTCCTACCTATCAGACATATGCTCAGTCAGTGGATATTCCATGGTGAGATTCAGGACCCCTACGATGAATTCTTCATCTGCCTTGACGATCATATTGCCGACGGTCTCACTTCATCAGTTACCATGATGTCAATTACAAGCACACCGAAACAAAATTTTAACTCAAATAACACAAACCAATATCAGCAAACCATCGACAATATTCACTTACCACCTCACATGCAATCTCATCGCGGCCACCATCTCCCTGTATCATCCTCTTTAAGCTCTTTATCTTCGGCCTCAATTGAAGAGAGACAGTATGTTATTAACGATTACATGATGCCTGGATTCATCTCCAGGCAACAAGCAAACAAAATACTTGCGACTGGTAAAGCGATACACCTCTTGAGAAAGGTCTGTGCCGACTCAGTTGCTAGTTCGGTGCATGGTTATGATGATCTCAAAAAATCATTTGAATCAACAAATATTGAGTCTCTATTTAGATCCAAAGGACTATTGAACTGCGGAGAAGAAAACGAATTCGAGCATCTACTCAACACAGCCTATAAAGAGGTCAGCCAAAAGGCTCTAGAATTATTGTTTGGCAATTATAAATTGCGAAGTCATTTTAGGGGTTTGAGACAATACTTGCTCCTAGGTCAGGGAGATTTTATTAGACATCTAATGGATCTATTGAAGACCGAATTAGATAAGCCATCATCGGAGTGTAGATTTCACAATATATTATCTGTCCTGGAGTGTGCCATGCGCTCAACGAACGCGCAGTTCGATGAGCCGGACGTGACCAACAGGCTTGATTGTCGTCTCCTCGACGCTCCATCACCACAAGCCTCTGGTTGGGATATATTCTCTTTGGTGTACAAAGTGGATGGGCCTATAAGTACCATCTTTACCGAAGAGAAAGTACGTGATTACATCGATATATTTCGACAACTATGGCGGACGAAACGAGTTGAGCATGTTCTAACATCGCTCTGGTCCGACCAGATGTTTTACTCAAAACGAGCCACGACTTTGCCACTACTTAGCCCTATTTTTCATAAGGCGAACATATTGCTCAGCGACATGATACATTACATGCAGCATTTTCAGAATTTTATCATGTTTGAAGTTGTCGAATGCTCTTGGGTTGAATTGGTCGCCGCAACCGAGATTGCCAAAGATGTAGATGATGTTATCACAGCCCATGATAGTTATTTGCGAAAAATCAAACTGGGAACATTGTGCCAAAAAGACACTTTATTTGACTGTATACTAGAATTCCAACAGCTCATGATATCGCTTTGGAAAGAAGTTGATGGAGAGCCCAGAGCTTCGCAGGAAGCGGACAGACTGCGAAACTTTAGCGCCCACCAATCAAAGATACAAGCTTTAGCGGCCAAATTTCAGAAGAGTCGTCAGATGAAATTCGAAAAATGAGACCCACCCAAGGCTTAGGGTTAGGGTGAACAAAGTCAAAAGCAATATCTAACCCTCGAATTAAAGTATTTGGTAGCTCTTTTGAATAATATTGGCAATTTAATTGGCTTGCTCTCGAATCAGACTTGTCATTGAGCTAACTGGCTCTCTAGTAGCTTAGTCAGAGTGAGGACGTTGATCCGCTCTGAGACTTGATTATCCGCTCGTACCTTGTATTCATCTCCTCGACACCTGGCGACAAGTGTTTGACTGTGGTAGTGTTGCCTTCACTAATCTCTTCTGTAGATACAAATGCATCTGTCTTCAGTAACAAATCAACCTTGGACTCTTGTGAGCACGTGCTCTTATTTCGCGCTAGAGCACATCGAGATTGTTGTTCTTTAACCGAATCGATGTCTGGTTCGTCTCCAGCTCTTCCACGGTAGGCGTATGACGCATAGGCGCAATACATCACATAAGCATTGAACAACTTCCTTAGGTTCGCTTTCGTCAGCAACTCACCTTGGGGTTCCGGAAGCATCTGCGCGAAACAGTTGTTTCTCATGCAGTATGGGAACTCGTTGGGGATGCAGAAATTTACTAATCCTGGTTTGCACAAACTGGACAGCATAATGACGTACCTGGGAAAACAGAGCGCGAAACGAGAAAGTGTAATTGCTTTTGGATCACCATTGGCCTTCGAAACTAGCTGAAGGGTTTTCTGAGCCTTCAGCAAATCTGGAACACTTTCAGGTTTGCACGTTCTGGCTATCTTTTCAATGTTGTTCCCTCTCGTCATGCTCATTACTAGTGTAGTGGTGAAAACTTTCATTGCATTTGAAGCATCCTGTTCAAGCAATCCCAAAATCTTCGCCCGCATCTCGTCAACGTTTATTTCCTGCCGCTCCATTTTGCCTAGAATTAGTTTGAGTTCCTTCGTGACGGTTCTCTTGAGGGTGAGATAAGATAGGTTGCGGTGAAACTTCTATTTGTTGAGAGATCGCATAGGCACCATCGGGACGTGCGGGACAAGAATGATAGGGCGTAGGCAACTGCGTTAACTCAAAATCAAGTTGAAAGGATCAGCTTGGATATGACACCCGATCCTGATTGCGCGGGCAAAAGCTGTTGATTTGATCGTAGGCCTCAATCCCTAAACCAAGTCGTGCTCACTCGGGGACTTCGAACCAAGGAAAGCCAAAACGTCAAAGCTCATGTCAGGCGCATATGAAAGAAACGAGCAACCGTGTTGAGCCTCGCTTAAGCCTTCGTTCAGATTCCATGCTATTCTCGTTGCTGGACCTTCACAGAAAGCCGGCCCCCCGCGCTATTAGTTGACCAGTAACTCTCCGCGAGGCCAACAAACCATTTTTTCTGATGGCAAGAACAGATTATGCTCGTTGTGTCTATTCTTGGCTTCACAGACTCATA
>ENA-UOVY01000129-UOVY01000129.1-plant-metagenome-genome-assembly--contig:-NODE-129-length-46081-cov-634.498088_pt1 | contig 46081 bp, 31 predicted proteins | sample MGYA00249840_ERZ761561 | MGnify/ENA primary metagenome ERZ761561 (study PRJEB28882, sample SAMN05720143) | plant metagenome | isolation source: Guanajuato, Mexico | place: Mexico:Guanajuato, Mexico...
AGAGAGAGAGAGAGAGAGAGAGAGAGAGAGAGAGAGAGAGAGAGAGACTCTGAAATTAACCGTTTGAGACCTGTCTGTTTAATGTTGGAAGACTCGCTACTGAGCCAATTCTGATGTTGAATTCTAGCAAGCAATCGTACACTTTCGACGCTGGACATCACAGCGATGAAGGTTACTCGACAGTCCGCTATCTATCACACATCGTTTTCCTTCGATCTCTCAGGAGGAAGATGAGAATGCATCAAGTTGGTCGGATCTGATTGCGACAGTCCGCGCCCCATAATTTGATTGTATCTCGCGAATACGTCGCAATGGATTCAGTCTGCTCTTCGACTGCATAGTGTTCGCAATTCTTTCGAGGGATTTCTTTTGAGAATGGATGGGTCTAAATTCTCTTAAACAGGCCCAGTTTGTGCTGACAATTCGGGCATCGATGTTCGATGTCTTTGCATTCTCTCACGCAGCAAGGCACTAAACAACAAAGCAAATACCCTGCTAAGAAGCATAGAGCTCCGCTTAGTATGTAAGTCAGAAGTCCTGGTGTTGAATGTGTTTCGGTCATCACATGGGCATGGCAGTTGGGACATGTGAAGCGCATTGGATAAGGCCCAAATTGAACTGGGGTCACTGTAGTGTTCGAGTAGATTATCATGGGTTGTGGTTGGGATTGGACGCCTGTGTGAAGCCCGGGTGGTGGGGGAGCAGAGAAGTTGTCTTTCGCCTGGAGCTGGACTGGGGGCTCATGACCAGGCGGAGAATAGCCTGGAGGTGGCTGATAATAGGACTGGTCGTTCTGTGATGGGTTTCCCGGCTTCATGATAGCTGATTCGTTGAAGTTCTATTGGTTGCAATATCCCCTAAATGAGCTCGGCCTCTTGTCGTAGGTTAGTCTGAGTGAGATGAAGGGAGTGGTTCGGTTTAATCTGTATAATAAGGCCGAAAGTGAGGGGTTTGTTGTTGAGACAGAGTCCAGTATCGAAGATGGTCGAAATGATAGGTTATTCTTGTTGCGGTTAAGTACCAAGGTTTCGGCAGCATAGATCTTCAACTTATTTCCGTGACTTCTCGTCGTGTTTCTTCTTAATATTGATTGCACAATGGAGGATATCCCTGGCGAGCTATGACGAACAATGTAGTGGGGGGACAAGTGACATTATCGCTTTCTTATCGAACAATTCATGTTAGACGCGCGCTCGCACACTCTCTCGGTCGGAGAGCGCGATCTCCAACGCCAAACTCACGGCGCAATTTGAGCCCAGCTGACAAAAGCAGGGTTATAGATACTGAAACCGCCCAAATCCTGGCTTGACTGCGCCTTTCCCCATCCGCCCTTGGCCAGAGCTATCGACTCGACCTATGTAAAGAATTTAGGGCTTTTGCCCAGAATGGTATGGCTCTTTAAATATTGTGTCTTTAAATCCCTGGCTTTGTCAGCACCAGTAGTATGAGAAAGTGTTCGCTGGCAGCCTTGATCCCAGAGGTGGCAGACATTGCGACAACAAGCGCGCCCAGAGCTTCGAGATTTGAGCACGATTTAGGCTCGATAGAGAGGGGAGTTTTGTGTGAATTGAGTCAGTCGAGAACAACGGGATGTATTTTTGGGACTAGAAAACCCTGAATTTTCATCACAAAATTGCAAGCGGATTTCTGAGCCCTAAAAACTTCGCAAACAACTCGCTTATCCTTCTCTCCAAAACATTTCTAATGTTTATAAGCTTCTTCGCCAAAGAAAACACTGCGACAACAGATAAGTATCGAAACAAAACCCTTAGGGCTCACCTATTAGGATATTCTTTACAATTTAATAAATTTACTATTAGAGTATAGGAAACACATCTAGCAACACCTCTGATTGCACCAAACTACTAACTAATGGGCCAACCAAAGAAATCTGTTAGCCAGAGATGTCACCTAGAAGGGTGTAGGGTGAAGCTTTCGCTTAGTCAGGTAACTTGTGGCCGCTGCTATTGCGGCTCAGTCTATTGTCCGACACATCGACATAACCACAACTGTTTATTTAATTATCGCGAGCAAGCGAAGGAAGAGATTGAACGCAATTTGCCACTGATAAAGGGCGAGAAGATTTACAAAATATGAATAAATTTGAATAGTTTCATCATAGCATATTTAAGCCCTCAAGTTATTTCTCTCCTCAAGCTTCACCAAGTCCAGTATACTGCTGTAGAGTCTAGTCCAAGCACTTACTAGCGCATTAGTGTCAGCCGAGGTGAAGTTTTTACTTAGATTATTGTTTACAGTTGTTTTTCCAATTTGCATGCAGCCATCTAGCTCGGAAGACGAGGAGGGTGACGAGGGAGCGCGTACTTTATCCAAAGCACTAGTCATTGTTTCTGAATCGTCGCCTTTCAGAGGCTCCACCTGCTTCGTGCAGCCATCCTGGATGCTGGTCGGTCCACCCCTTTGGTTGACGTCGCAGATGAAGTCTATCAGTACGATTCCTAGATTTCGGAACTCTGCAAGGCCGATGTCCCTTTGCAGGTGGCTCCGAACGAGTCCGAGCAGAGCTGCATTGAGTTGATCTGCCTTGCTTTCATCGCCAGCAGAATCGGCGACGAAAGTTACTGTCTCGATTACCTTCACCGCATGTCTGATCAACCGCTTATTCTCGCGCATGTTCTCCAAATCAAGATCAATAAACGCCGGAAAGAATTTTAGATATTGGGGAAACTTTGTGAAAAGTCTTGGGTTTTGAGTGAGAGCGATGGTGAATCGAATTAGTCTTTGAGTTGGCGAGTTGTTCTACACATAGTTATAGTTTGGGCTTGCTGAGCATTCAGGAGGGAGCAGTTTGTGTACCTGGCTTACGCTAAGCCATCGATCAAAACTCTCTGTCGCTCCGAAACTACATCTATCAAGACTCACCCCCGGAACAATAGAACTCCCGATCCAACTGGGTCCTTTCTCACCGGAACCCATGATGCCCTGATCAGGTCCACGTCAGTGCTATCCAAAACCATCTGGCAGGGTTGTTTGGTGGAATGATGATTGCGGTCAGTATTTAATCCGCCCACTAATATCCAGTCGCTGTCGTCGTCGATGGGCGTGCAATCGGCAGCTCTGAACAGATCTTTTTCGTGGCCAAAAGGTGTCACTGATGAGGTGCTGGCTTTTGCCTTGCCAATGGCTGCCGTCAACAAGTAATCGCCGAGACCAAACCAGCCCCTCTTATGCTGCCTATTGGCCTTGTTTTGCTCAAACGACGACTCAAGCGGCCGACCATGTGAAAATAAACCTACAAGGTCTCGCCCAACAGAACCTCCGCTTGGCTCTTCGCTGCCTTGCCTCTGGTGGCCACAGGAGAATGTTGATGAGTAGAGGAGTGAAGTCTGCGTGAAGGACGTTCGTTGATCTGCTTGTTTGTCGTCGGAAGCAATTAGTCCTCTTGGACGCTTCATTCAAATCGATTTTGATCGAGCTCTGGTTTAGAGATGGTGCCCTCGAGAGGCGGAAGCTTTTGGAGTGGTGGCGCCTCGAGGAGCGAGAGCCGCCCGAACATGCGTAGGGTTCGCGCGCCTGCTTGGTGGGGAGCTGATGGAGTCAGCCTTTTTTCCTTCTCGCGGATAGATAAGGTTGTTGTTGTTGTCGCTTTCGTTCGCTTCATATGCAAAATCTGATAACCTCTGACGGAAAAACTTACGGATAGCTTGCAGATTTATTTCGCTCCTCCACTGGCTCACTTGGAACTTGATAGTTGCTGATGATGTGCTATGGAGTTGATGCCCTAGGTTAGCGTGGGCCAGATGAATGCGCACTGCTTTCCGAGCCCTTGATTGCTCTCCAACTCGTGGCATTCAAATCCACGGCGGGGATACAGCGGCCTACACATGCTGGAGTCTGTTGGCGACAAGTGCGCCGCCACAATGCGCATGACTCGAACTCTTGCCCCCCAATGTGAGGCCATCTCGACGACTTCACGGTGGAGCAGGCTAGCTGGCTTCGACCCAGAGCACTAGTGGCTCTGGCAGCAGACTCGGCGTCTCGAGTGCTCGGACTCGCTCGGTTAGAGTTGAAATGGTCACCTCTACTTACCTTAATTCGCTTGAAACACCGTGAAAACTTACTCTTGACTAATAAACCAGCGCAAGCGAACCAAAATCGGTAGCTACTGAACTCTGAGGCTCGATCTACAAACGGCGTAAACTATCATTAAACTGGGAAAGCTTAAAACGAACCAGTCCAAAGCGGAAGCGAAAGGCGAGAGGGGTTATATGGTAGCGGCGGGCTCTTATTGCGTTGCAGCGACGAGAGTATTTAGCTGAGCCTGTGCGATTGTTCCAAGTGTAGAAAGCGGCTGCTCCACGGGGTCTACTGTTATTGCCACTGCAGCTGACTTGAGATAAGTTCGAGCCAGCAGGGCCGCTACGAGGGTTGCTAGCATCCAGTTTTGTTGTTGCTCTTGCCGCTTTGCTGCCGTTGCCGGCACTGCCGCCTGTAACAGGCGAAGGGCGATAGAGGGAGAGGTAAGGAACGCGATAGCTATTACAGGCGAGCGACAAGTGCTTGGTTTGGAAAAAAATACTTCACAACTCTGGCCTCTGGACGGAGCACCGAGACTCCATGAATACTCTACCTGCTGCAACCGCAGATCAGGTCGCGCGGAGGAGGCAATTTTCATACAGTGAGCGTTCAGATGGCTTACAGAGGCCTGCCGAGAGCCTTTGACCAACTGGCGTCGATTGCCCGATGCAAACCAGGCAGTTGCAGTTGTCCACTGTTCCGGTTCGGACGGGAGCCCTGGGCGTGGTCTTTTGAGGAAGGGAAGCGGGCCATCGCGGAGTGTTGGACTCGCGTTGGTTGAGGGCTGATTGAAAGGAAGAAAAGAACGCAGCTGAGAAGCGAACCCAGTCCGATAAACCAAGAGCAGATATAATGCATGGCCCCAGATCGGGTTCCCCCTTTGCGCACTCTTCCAAATAAAGGCGAGCGTTCCGCAAACAGTCGGCGAATCGAGTCCTATCTCACCATCATGGATCAGCAACCTGTCACCTGTGTTGATCGAATCCTAGCTCGCGGATGCCGCTACAACTCTGCATTTGCCAACCTGGTCCTCGGGTTGCCCTCCTCCCTACCCAGTTTGGCGTATATCTCGCGCGAGCCTCCCAAAAGCGTGGACGCAATCGCATGGCCACGGCCGGGCTTAGGCCGACTCAATTTCGTGCTCAGTCACCGGAATTGTGGCCAGGTTTGCGACATCACGCTTTCCACCCAGATGGTTCAAGTAAGCGGAGAGAGGCGAGTGAGGCGCCAACAAACAGCTCGCGCAAAACAGCTCGCGCTCGGCGTAACTAGTTGCGAGTTTTCAGACGAGCGATCGCAGCCGAGATGGCGGTCGTAACAATCTGAGCTTAGCCGGATAAACAGGTTCCAGAGTGGCATGCAAATCTGCAGCACGCCGGGCTGGCAGCCAATCAAAGGGATTCACATTCTAGCCGCTTGCAGACTTCAAAGCCTCGCCTCCGAGCCGATCCATGGATGAAGTCTCGATCTTCGGTGGCTCAATCGAGCTAAACCGGCAACTCAGAGTGCAAGAGTGAAGGCGATGGAGACGGAGGGAGAGACTACTAGTGCCAGCTTCAACTAGACCCGAGCGAACGATCTGACGCCTTTCAATAGTTGACGTCAGGCCAATGCCATCACTGACTGCATCGGAAACATCCTCGTACCTAGAATTCATGATCAAATTATCGGCGAGCGCAAGAGAGGACGAGCTAGCCAGGAGACCAAGCGCGCACCTGGCGAGACGCCAATTTGGCCAATTTGGGCACGAATACAACTGGGCGCCATCCCATCATGGAGCCAGCTTAGGAGGCGACAACTTGTTCGCAATCTAATTGGTGCCAAGCGAGCGCCTTATTTCCGAAAAGCGATCTACTCGCGCCCAAGAGTCGCGTAGTGCACGATGAGCAAGCGAGCCTGTCGGCTGCCATGAAACTGGCCGACCACTTGGGGCCCCTCGCTGGCCCAGCACAATCGGCGCCGGAGCCGCTTGTTCCAAATTGAGTTAGCGCCGAGCAAGTTGGTGGTCGGGTTTGGGTGGCGGGTTCGCGTCGAGTTGACCAGTTTTAGGGGGCGCATTTGCCTACATTGTGTTTGCCCTAAAACAGACAAGGAGGGCCCGAGCAAATGGGATCCGAATTCGCACTTGGGCCGGATGTGTGAGTGGCCAGGCGGCTAAACTGCGCGTGGCTTGCTCGAGATCTCGTAAAGCTTGCGCAAGCAAATGCGGTCGCTCCAATGGATTCGGTTCAGGCTTTGTCGCCAGTTCCCAGCCCTGATGTGATCGGACAAGTTAGCGCTTTGCATGTAAATTAACGACCGAAATTGAGTTTCGTTCGTTTGATCAAACTAGGCTAACAAAGAGGAAGGGCAGAGGATCGGAAGAGTTCGAGTTGAGCGAGAAAGAGAGATAAATAGCAAAAGCCGGGCCGTCGTTCGGAGGAGCCGGAACTTCGGGGCCAGCGGCTCGTATGAAATCGATTTTTGGATGCTAAGCGTAACCATCAGGACTCATGGATTGCAATGCAGTCCAATGATTCGCAAGCACAAAACTCGGCCCAACTCGAGCATCAATTGGTATCATTTCTGGCAGAGAGAAATTACATTAGATGAATGGGACGTGTTGCCAGCGGATCTAAGTGGATAGTGGCTCTCTGTGGGGATTCAATCGCATATACATTCCGCTTTCTCGAGCTGTATACTCGCTCCGGGCGAGATTCGTCCCTCATTCGAGGTTGATTTTCCGTCACCAAATTATGTTACTCACTTGCTGATGAGCCGATGGGCTCTAATGCAGCCCATAGGCACTACAATGGGCGGACGATGATGGCATTCAATCTGGCGCCACACGAACAGCTCATGACTCCATTCGACTTTGACTGAGAATCATCATCAAGACCTATATCTTGGGAAGGAAGAATGGGCACGAGCACCAGCGAGAGGGAGAGAGAGAGAAAGAGACAGGGAAACATATGACACACGATTCTGGTGCATACCGGAAGCGTGCTCGTAGGGCCAAAGAATGATCACATTTGGTTTATGAGTTTCGCAAACAACATACGGACTCCTAGGGCTACGAACTCAACTTTGATGCATAGGGTGTAACAAGGAAAGTTTGGTCGCCAAACGGACAACAGACACTCGAAGCAGAGATTCTCAACTCCTAGTTTGCTTGAGCTCTTTGATGAACATGCTGTTGCCCATTTTGAGTCTGACACGTTTTGGCATCGTCCAGTGGCCAGCGCAGCTTTCGGCGTTGGTCTTTCTCGTATCAGATTGAATTGAGTTGCTCTCAATTGGCATCGGAGCTGCTGCACTGGAGCGAGTCCTTCGACACGCTCGCTGGCCATTCAAATCGGGGGATGGGGTCGCACTGGTGCTACTGGAGTTCCTAGTCACTATCTTCCATTGAGTTTGCGGGCCTACAGTTGCATCGGGTGCCTTTCCCAAAGTAGTAATAGATCTAGCTGTCACATCTGGTTTTGGCGGAAACTGCGAGCAATGTCTCTCGAAGAGTTTGGGCCGGGGACTAACAGGGTTCAACAGCAAACTTGTTCCCATGTCTCGTCGAGTGGTTCTCTTGCTTTTACTCGGTGATGATGTCTGGTTATTCTGATGTCGATGCGGTCGATCAGGACCACTTTTGTTACTTGAAGCGCTAATCTCTGAGTCCTTGCTGCGATTTGTTTGGCGACGTGAGGATAGGGTTATTTTGATCTCGCGTCCAGATATCAAGCCATTCGATCTTTTCTTCTCAGCGGTGTATTCGTTGAGTCCATTTGAAATTTGATTGCCTGCATTGGTCCCACTGGATTTATTGGCCGACTCTCTAGTTTTTGTTGTGTTCTTTAGTCTTCTAAGTCGGTTATCTGTCTCCCTGAGGCTATAGATAGCCTTTGTGGGAGGCGAGCTTGGTTCAAGACTGCAATGGCTCCTAAACGAGGATTCTCTAGACAAGCTTGTAGCTATCGTTGGAACTATGGAGAGAGAACCATTTTCAACAGTTCGTATTAAAGCTAATGAGGGATTTTTTGTGTTTGATTGATTAGTACCGCTGCTATAATTATGGGAAGAACGTAGTTGGCTTGTGCTAGAATCATTTTTGGCTCTGAAAGTCGAGTTGAGATCAGTGGGTGAAGAGTTTGTAGGTCGAGATGATCCGTTGATTGAGAACGCGCCCGCACCTCTTCGCTCGCAGGTTTCACATTCACAGTAACAATTGTCATCACCGAAGAAGTTTTGTCCATAGTGGCAGGTGATTTCGTCACCAACATCCAGATCGCGCAGTATCTTGACACAGGCGGTGTTTCGTCCAGTAGAGACGAACTTGCAAGTAGCACGACAGTCATGGTTTATAAAAGCGCCAGGACCGAGCCATAGTTGTGCCCGATTCTTTCGGCAGGAGTACATAACTGAAAAATCATTAATTCCAGGTTTCAGCATGCTTTGCTCTTCGTCTTCTGTGAGCTCCGCAATACAACCAATCAGGTATTCTATTTTATCATTCTTGTGCCATTTTCTAGTTGTACACAACTTTGCGCCCATGAAATGCTCCTGAGAGTATCGCGGGCAGTGAGCTATCTCAAAACCTGAATTGCTATCAAAAATCTGCAGGTACCGAAAACAGTGCTTTCTCAGTAGCTCGATCTGTCTATTTGAGAATCTTTGGATAAATGTTCTGATTTGATTGTTGACTCTAATCAATTTCTCGAAAGCCTCAACATAAGACAATTGCTTATTTTTGAAACGTAATACAATTTGCTTCAACGGATTGGTCGGAAATGCTGGAACTTTGTGCTTGACATTCATCTTATGGGTAGTGAAGCCTAGATAAGGGTCGATTATCAGAGCTGTTGCCAGATCATCAAATATAGATAGTTCCTCCGGGGTCATGCCGTCTGAGGCACTTGCGATTGCTGGCGACATCTTCAAGGATTTTACGAGGGCCTCTTTTGAATTCTGGTCTTAAGAACTATGAAAATTCGACGACACCTCGAAGGGAAGTGGGAACTGAGAGCTACTAAGGGGATCTCTTGCAAGACAGAAAGTTGTGAGGCAGAACATAGTCTGTTTTTTCAGAACTTAAGAATCTTGAAAGATCGGGCCAGCCGTCGATTATAGCGGACACCTTGAGTTCATGGATAATTAGCGCAAAAGGGCGGTCTCAAATACATTCTGCTTGTGTTCCAAGTCAAAAATATTGGGCATAGGATGATATTAGTTATAAATTAGTGAAACACTATACGGGTTACCTGTCCGAAAAGGGGACTTCTAGAGACCTCTTCCGTGTTGATCTTGAACAATTCTCTATTTTACGCTTCAAGCGCAGTCTCCCTACGAGATCCGTGGAGCCGCAAGCAGAAAATATAAAGCGCGCACTGAGTATTTTGGCATGTCAGAGCAATAAATTAGCTCATCTCCCAGAATTAAGTGGAAATAACGCAACATATAAATTTATAATAATCTCTGGATTCAACATCAATGGAACCAATCGATCCGCATCTGAGCACCTAGACTTTTCTCGTACCAATGTCGATCATCATCAAACTTCTTGGGCTACCCCTTGAGGCAGCTTCTATCGACGTCAGGCGCTACTTTCTCGGATTGACAATACCTGACGGAGGGGTTCACATTGTGGGTGGCGATGATGGCACTGTTTTTATAGAATTTGCGAGCGATGAGGATGCAAGACAAGCTATGGCCCGTGGCGATGGAACTATCAAGAATTCCAGTATAAAGCTTCTTCTCTCCTCTCGGTCAGAGATGCAATCTGTCGTCGAGGCCGCTCGCCAACAGCAACAACAATATCTCCAACAACAACAACTACAGCAGCAGCAACAACAACAACAACAACAACAACAACAACAACAGCAACAACAACAACAACAGCAGCATCAACAACAGCAGCCAAACATTCACCAACTTCAGGCTACGCTAGGTGTAAACCAGCAACAGTCATTTCTACCAACTAACATGTCACTAATGGGGCCAGCCTTGCTACCTCAGCAGCAGCAGCCGCAACAACAGTCACAACCAGTCCCATTTGAGGGTGACCCTCGTTTGCTTTCGCACAATTATCAGGGTATGATGAATGTGATGAACCGTCCTCAATCTCCTAAGGGGCAACAGTTGCAGCTGCAGGCGCAGCCATCACCTTTTGTTGATCCTCGTATACTGTCACAGAACTATCAGACTGTGATTTCTACATTGACTCAGGCTCCTCAACATCCGCTTCTACCTCAGCAGGGTCAGATTTTCAACCAGTTTCCTCCTACCACTGTTGCAACGAGTAACAGTGGTCTGGGTTTGAGTTTGTTGGGAAATGTCGGTCTAAGTAGTGCAGCTGTGGGTTTGAACCCTCTCGTTGTTGGTGGTGGTTTGGGCTCCTCGACCGGTTTGGTTGATAATGGCATTAATGCCAGTAATAGGAACCTATCGCCCGATAATAGGGCTAGAATGAGCGGTATGCGAGGCGGTGATGACAAGTTGTTCGCTAACAAAAGATGCGTCTTAGCTGCTTCAAATATTCCCTATCGTGCTACCTCCAGGGATATAATCGAGTTCCTATCCGAGTTCAACATAAAGGAGGATTCTATCCGACGTCGCTATAATCAGAAGGGTCAGCCGACAGCCGATGCTAAAATCGCTTTCCCCACACCTGATGCTGCAATGAAAGCGCTGAAGATGATGAACAAAAAGACGCTATGTGGTAGGCCGGTTTTCTTGAAACCAGTCTAAGGTTCTGAGTCAAACAGCCTCAAGTATATTGGCACTCCTGATGAGTTAGTAGTTATGCTGAACAATCGGTATCTAATCAAGATACTAGATACAAACCGGATTGATCAGATTCTTGCTCTAGGTTGTTCAAATTACATTTGAATGTGGATATGCTCCAAGGCTTGGCATATTCCCTCTTGCGTGGCTCGTTCTGTCACTGACTGTCTACAGCGGCGTATAGCGCTGCTGCCCCGATGGCCACATAAGTGCGCCCGACACAGTGCGCGGTTGTGGCCCTTGCACCAAGACTCTTTAATAACGTAGATCTGCCGGATTGATAAGGTATTGTTTCCGTAGATGGTGTTTATATTACAATAACACCACTCACCACTATAATTCGTTTGAAGCACTTCTCGAGCCGACATTCAACAGCGATCATCATCTTCTTCATCAAACTATTATCACAGCGGATTCCCGCAATTTTGTTTCCAAATTTGCCTCAAGTGTGGGTGGTAAAATGTTGATTCTGAATTAGATTAAATAGCATGGGTTTTGGTTAACACCATGCTGTCTTCTAAACTGAGTTAGACATGACTTAGCACTGGATAGCTGAAGCGACAAATCTCGACAATTATGAACATCAACAACAAATAAGAGGAGAGGGAAGCAACAATTACCAGCGGTCGAGACAGGTTGGAAACTCATCTTAGAGCAAAGCTGATAAACAAGCACGAAAATGTCACATATTCCGTCACATCACACCGGAACTGAAGAGAAACATAATACATTTCTGGTAGTTTTCAAGATCCATGGGGAAGATATTCACCTATGGCGCCATGATAAGATGCGACTTATGGGCTCGACCCACTCGTTCACAGTATCCTGTCATAATGTTGAAACCCACTCTGAACATCCAGGCTCAGATATTAGCGTTTTCCTCCTCACAGAACCCGCGCCGCTGGTTGAGGAGTGTTCGTTTAGGGTGCAACAACCTCTTGGCGAACCTATACAGGTCACAGACCTGGCAATATTTATGACAGGGCCGATAGCAAGCTCTAGGAAGGCCTCTTATGCGATTGAATTTGGCATAAGTAGACAGATTTGTGAGCTTGGAAACATGGAGTTGGAGCACGAGAAAGCTGGTACAGCCTACCTCTATCTCGATCCAAGTTTCTCCTCTCAAGGGGTGCAACGAACGCCGATCATTGCAACGCAGAAGCACGTCCCGATAGGGCAGGTACAAGTTGAATATTTAATTATTACAAACCCTGTGGCTTTCGGACGAGCTGCTCCACGACCCGACTGGTTATTCAAGATCAATGGGCTTGATGCAGGCCATCGTGGCGCGGGCTCAGGAAGACGAATGGACTTACCTGAGGGACTGCTCGAGAACACAATCGCTTCTTTCAATTATGCCCATCGCCACGGCGCCGATATGTGCGAGCTTGATGTCGTGCTATCAGCCGACGGTGTGCCAGTTGTCTATCATGACTTTGACGTGGATGCAGTGGCTGCGCAACAATCCAAGGACGAGTTGGGAAAGTTTAGAATCCATGTGAACGAGTTTACTGTGAAGCAGCTCCGCGATTTTCGTCTTTTGTCCTTACATGATGACGAAGGTTGCATATACACACTTAATGTACCTAATCAACGGGAGGAAAACAAGCCTTTCCCGACTCTCGCGCAAGTATTAAAAGAAGTTGATGAATCTTGCGGGCTCAACGTCGAAATCAAATGGCCACAATTATTGGAAAGTGGGAGGATGGAGGCTCGAAAGTATAGGGAAATTAATGATTTTGTCGATCGTATCATAGATGTTGTAGACAAGTATGCGGGTGATCGTCGTATAGTTTTAGAGTCATTTGACGCAGACTTAGTCATAATGTTGCGCCTAAAACAAGCAAGATTCCCTGTAATATTCCTTAGCCAAGGCATGACCGAGCGTTACGAACGTTACATGGATGTTAGAGCAAGATCTGTGAGGAATGGCATCTATTTTGCTCAAGCCTTTGATCTAGCAGGCATCGACCTCATCCTGGACTACTATGTGATGTCAGGAAGGAAGCTAGTAGATTTCATCGTGAGTCATAACTTGGTTGCACGTGCCTGGGGTGATCTTGGAGAGGGACTAGATGTTTTGATCCTCTTGAAAGAGCTTGGTATTCAATGCGTGACTTACGATAAGATTGACCTAGTGAAACGAGCGCAATCGAAACAGCTCGAGTCGAACCTCAACCGGAAGCTAGGACTTATTGAGCAATCGCAGTCGTTGATCCGTCAGGAGGATCATGGGGAGGAGGGCACGGGCACAGCAAGTGACTTTTTAGAGAACGAGAACCAACAAAGTGCCCTGGTTGCTTAGGCCTGATTTTTATTGATAGTATGATTATCATTATTATTGTCTTCCTCGAAGTGATTGTATGAGAGTTTGATTAAATTGTTTATTGATTGATATCTCTGATTGAGTAATAATTGTTGCTGCTCCAAGTTTCGGGTTATCTTATCGACAACGAAGTGACTCTGATTGGAAATAAGTTGACTTATGAGCTTGCGCCTGTCTTGATGTTCCAGGCGCCATTTGAGTTCGACCTCGGATAGATACGATTGTGCCTCCTCGTCGTGCATATTTAGAAAGACCTCGTTCCTTTGTTGATTCATTCTTATAGATTGCTGTATTGCCAACTCTGCTTCTCGGAATATTAAACTCAGATGAATATACTCGTCGTCGTTTACAAGATTGCTCTCCATAGCCAGGATATCGCCTGACAAGCACTCAACAACACACTTGTAGTGAACTAGATGATCTATGAGATTGAAACACCTTTTTCTCATTGAATCTTTGACGGTCGTTCGGCTACTCTGGGACGATCTCAACTCTTGGTCTTTGAGACAAAATTTCCTCTCCTCTTCCAGGAGTAGTGTCTTGATTTCTCTTATATTATCAAACGCTGTGGTCAAGACTCGCTCTTCACTCTTCAAGTCCTCATGCCTGGTAGCCAGGTTGACATACTTCTTAAAAGACTCTTCCATGACGGCCGGCAAGACATCTAGGTGCTTGTTCAGGCGTTTAGGTAGCGAGTGATCATATTACACTTATTTTTCGGCCTAGGTTACGTGGTCAGTTGCGGAGGAAATTGGCTCGTGCTTCGTAACTCTCGTATTGTGGTATCAATATGAGTCAGTGAACAAACTGATACATTTCGGCAGAGCAGGAGCCAAGCGCAGATGGCCGAGTGGTTAAGGCGATAGTTTCGAAAGCTATTGGGGTCTCCCCGCACAGGTTCGAATCCTGTTCTGCGCGAGCTTTTTCTCGTCCGTCCCAGGACGCAACTAGCCGGTGTGCAAGCATGGTCGAAATTTTTCATCCATGGTTCTCACAGTTACACATGGCACTTCACGGCCCCTCTTACTTAGTTAGTACCTACTTTATCACTCTAAATATCGAGCGTCGATTTTCTCCAGCAGAGAACAAAAATGAACGCCCCGATCATTCTTCTTAAAGACGGGACAGAATCGGAGCAAGGCAAGACGCAAATCTTGAACAACATCAATGCCTGTCAACTCGTTGCCTCAACAATTCGCACCACCCTCGGTCCTCGTGGTATGGACAAACTTATCATAGACGGTAAGGGTGCAGTTACTATAACGAATGATGGAGCGACCATTCTGAAGAAATTAGACGTAGTTCACCCTGTAGCGAGGACAATAGTTGACATAGCCAAATCTCAGGATGCAGAAATCGGTGACGGAACTACATCGGTTGTTGTGCTCGCAGCCGAGTTTCTCAAAGAGGCTAAGCCCTTCATTGAAGAGGGTGTGCACCCACAAGTCATCATTAGATCGTTCAGAAACGCACTAAACATCGTTCTTAACAGACTAGACGAGATAGCAGTTAAGCTGGACGATCAATCCGATGAAATTTACATCAAGTGCGCATCCACTACTCTCAGTTCTAAGATGATCGCCCAGAAGAAGGCATTCTTTGCGAGGCTCGTTGTTGATGCTGTCAAATCTTTAGACGACTATTTACCCTTAAACATGATCGGTATCAAGAAGGTTAACGGTGGATCACTCGAAGATTCGCAGCTCATCAAGGGCGTGGCATTTAAGAAGACTTTCAGCTATGCTGGTTTTGAGATGCAACCGAAGCGTTACGAAAATCCGAAAATTGCTTTGTTGAACATAGAATTGGAGCTTAAAGCAGAGCGTGACAACGCGGAGGTTCGCGTTGACAGCGTGCTCGACTATCAAAGCATTGTTGATGCAGAATGGAAGATTCTCTATGACAAACTTGAAAAGATTGCACAATCTGGTGCCAAGGTAGTCTTATCTAAACTACCCATTGGCGATGTCGCCACCCAATACTTTGCCGATAGGGACATGTTTTGCGCCGGCAGAGTTGCTGAAGATGATCTGAAAAGGACAGTACGTGCTTGTGGTGGTAATATCTTGACAACCTGCAACGACTTAAACGAGGAAAATCTGGGAAGGTGCGGAATATTCGAAGAAACTCAAATTGGTAGCGAGAGGTAAGCATCAATATACAAACTAAAATCAACCTACGAACCCAGTTGAAAGTCATCTGCAACTTCGAAAGTCTGAAAGTGCGGAGTTACTCAACTGGAAAATCACCAAGTCGATAACCGTTTCTTTGGGCTTCTGGTTCATAGATACACTATTGACCGTTCTAGAGAAAGAGTTTGCTTATCCAAAAATTGATTCTTACTCTTAGTTACAGAACTCACATTCAAATTTTGAACTCCATCACTGACAGCCCATACTCCTTCCGCCTCTTAGGTACAACATTTTCAAAGACTGCGTAAGTGCGAAAACAGTGACAATTATCATCCGTGGTGGCGCTGACCAATTAATGGAAGAGGTCGATAGAAGTTTGCACGACGCAATCATGGTGGTTCGAAGGCTCTATAGGAAAGATTGTTCGATCGTTGCAGGAGGCGGCGCAATCGAGATGGAGCTATCGCATTACTTGCGCCAACACTCGCGTGAGATCAAAGGAAAAGAACAGACTATCATGACAGCCTTGGCCAAAGCGTTTGAAATAGTGCCTAGACAGTTGTGCCACAATGCCGGGTTGGACGCCACAGCTTTACTAAGTGAACTCAGAGAAAGACATGCCCACGGTCAGCAATCGCACGGCGTTGATGTCTTCGACGGCTGTATCTCAAACAATCTCGATAAATGCGTCTGGGAACCAGCCTTTTCCAAAAGAAATGCCATCACTGCGGCAATCGAAGCAGCGATCGTCGTCTTGTCAGTGGACGAGACGATTCAGAATAAAAAATCCGGTGCGCCAACGATGCCAGGAATGCCAGGACGCTAATCGGAACTTCCTCTCGTTTGAAGCTAAATTGCAAATGTAATGTTTTTAATAAACTTTCATGGCATTACATGCTGGCTTCAACTATCGTTCAAGAGCTAATAGAAGTCGTAGTATGGATTCAATACCTCTGAGTCTAACCTAGGGTAGGGATGGACGATCTTTTGCAGCGTTCCCACAGGGAGCACAAGGCCATCTGGTAGCACGATTTCGCTCGTGAGTCTATAGGTGGTGCACATAGGGTTAATTGGTAGAGCATGGACAGTATCATCATTTGATTTCTCGTGCTTGATAGTTCGACTGTTGATTTCGTGCCCAATAGCTGACTCAATAACTGGATGACCATCTCCAGACTTGATCGCGATTTCGAGATTGGGCGCTTGTCCTCTGGAGTCCTCCACTTTCACGGACGTGTCAGTCACTTCTCTAGCATGCCTCGAATTGACTTGCGAGAGATTGGTTTCGGTTTCATGAGACATATCGACATCTCTGTTCACTTGATTTCTCGTTACCCTTGTGATTACCGTAGGAATAGTTCGATCGATAGGGTCTTGACCTGAGACTTCTGTCTTGTTAAGAGAGCTCGATTTGGAGGATGAGTCATCGACAGATCCGAACGGAGAACGTTGAGTGTCCTTGAGTGAATAGGGATAGAGCTGCTTGTGGGAACCGTCAGCGACATTTTCTCTAGTAAAACCACGGATTGACAACCACTTTTCGAGAGTTTCTTGACTATAGGTCCCTGAGGTCATAATAGCGAAAAGAGCTTGATGCTGTGCCTGATGGTGGTCCATTTCGAAAGACTTGACGAAATAGGCACAATACCATGAGTAGTCGTAGTTGAGATCTGGTCCATGGACCACGTACTTTGGTGGCGAATATTTGCGGTGAGAAATATTTTCGTCCATTTTGTAGACATGGGGTGAGATTGATATCTGCGAGGATGAGTCTGGGACTGGACTTGCATGTGTCTTGACTCTTTTCGAGTACTCGGGGGATACGATGCTGTTTTCTCTTCGCTTAGGGTGAATTTGCTTGCTTTGGTCACCTGAAGAACTGTCCAAGATTCGGGGGTTTACACTATAGGAAATTGATGGCAGAGCTATAGTCATTTTAATGAGATGACTTGGCCATTCAACCTGCTCATCCTCGAGTGTCATTACGTTATTATCTGGTGGAGTGCGTGGCCCTTGACGATCTTGGTTATCGTGGGCTACCCTCAGATCTTCAGAGCTATGTTTACATTCAACAGACTGATCCTTAACAACACTATCGTTTTTGTGCTTTTTGTGCTTTTTTGGAGGACGCCTCTTCTTTTTCTTTTTCTTTGATTTTTTCTTTTGATTCTTCAACTTGTCTTCAGATTGAGGCTTGCTTTTCTCCGATGACTTTTCGATGACAGACAATTCTTCTCTGAGATTTGCACTAGGATTCTCACTGTATGAGATTGAGGGCTTGGTGATCGTCATTTTTGTCAAGGTTAATACTGACAATGGCTGAGAGTGAGTCAGTGTAGGTCTGTTCTTCTGGAATTTGAGTTCAATTTCACGCGATCTAGCCTCAAGAAGCTTAGTTCGCATGCTGATCAACTTGGCAGCCTTTTCGCTAGGGTCTTGCCTCTCTCTATCCCATGCAGCACGACACCGGTCTTCTCGGCTGAGGAACAAGCTAATTTTGTTGTGCCGATCATAACTAGCGCTGTTTCTGCTAGCTGAGCTGGCATGCGAACCAATTCTGGAGGAGCACTTCGAAGACGACTTATCCTTAGATATGCTGGTTGACGATGGTGACGAACATGACTCGGATGTTGATGATGATGAGCTTTGAGGACGTTCGGGTGAGTCGTCATCGGAACTAGAAGATCTAGATTTTGCTGCCTCTTCTTCCTCAACCTTCTCATTTTCATCTTCATCTTCATCATCGTCATCATCGTCTTTCAGCTCACCTTCCTCCAATTCATCGTCCTCGTTCAGTGCCTTGCCTTCATGGTCTGCAGTGATGCCCTCATGAGTCTCCGGTGGGCCATTTACATTCTCGGATTTCTCCTCGCTTTCCAGATCATGTGGGACATCCTCTTCAACTACTGGATCCATCGATGGTCGGATCACACGCGTTTAAAAATCATGGAATATTGGTTTGAATTGTTCTTGTCAGAATTTGGAGTCGTAAGTCATCATAGGTAATCAACGCGAAGTTGACGACTGTATGGGTTTGATAGTGAACGCGCTGTATTTATTTCGCAACGCGCTAATGAATCTCGTGTTGGTTCCACCCCTCGTTGGCGTCTCTCTCTTTTTCGGCCCAAACTCGTGAAATTCATTATAGTTATGAACAAAGTAACCGCAGTGTTTATTTTTAGTTGACCAAATGACGTAGCCTAAGGCACACAATAAACTGAGCCTCAATACTGAGTTGCTGACAGTCTTTTAGGTTCGTCCGGAGAACTCCTTCTCAGCTCCTCCAACTCCGGAAGCTTGTATCGAGATCCATCTTTATGTACATAGACTTCGCATGATCTCTCATCCTCGGCAGCAAGAGTGAACAGATCAATCTCCTCATGTTCTGCTGCCGCAGTTCCTATTGCAACTATTTTCTTGATTGAGGGTATCCTGAAAAGTACCTCCAATCCGTAGATAGAGATTCGAGGATTTTCGCTGAGGTTGATTTCCGTAAGTGCTTTGGAAGTCCTAAACTGCCTACCCAACTGATCGCAAGCGAAATCATCCAGCTCCGGATTCTCACTTAGGTCCAAAGATTGAAGATGCTCCAAACCGGCAAAATTGTCGATCCCCTCAGTTAAAAGTCCCGACCTGGAAGCGTTAACTGCAGTGCAGTGAAATGACTTGCTGTAGTCTGGAGGTAAGTCCCTAACACGGCCAATCCATTTGCCGTGTTCGTTTCTGACTGACCCTCCGCATCTAGAGATGACGAATTTGGATGCCGAAAGATCTGGTCCGATGTCTACGTGTGCTGATAAGTTAAACTTCTGAGCATTAATCAAGTAGCCTCTCTTTTTGTCTGCCCAAATCTGTTTGAAGGCCCAGTTGTCGAGAGTTCGCTTTATGCTCAGATTGGTCCTGGCCCTGACGTGCACAAGCTTGGCTATCGCCTCAGCGACTGTCTGGGGAGTTTTTGAACTCATTTTCAATGTGATCCGGCCAAGGGGTTAGTTTGGTTTCTGAGTATCATTCTGTCGAGGACTTTGGATTCAATTTTGTTGTTAGTCGAAGTCGCTGGCTCCTCGCAAGATGCTTAATTTTGGATGTGGGCTCGATTTGGGTGTTGTGGAGGCATGCAGAATCAAAAACGGTAACGCACCACCAATATCAAGCGTTACATGCCTGCGCAATGAACTCACATGAGAGTGTTCGATGGTCGATTCAAACACGTCCGAAAGTTCGAGCAGCGCGCCTCTGCTTGGAATTCGTCTCCAGGAAGGGAAAAGCGCGGGGGCCGCACCAGCGATTGAGCCTTTTATTTCTTTTGGCTCATATCCATTCCCATGGAAGGTTTGTGGGACGAGAGTTGTATTTATTTATTTTGTTCGGATTCAAAAAGCCAGAACAAAGATAGATTCATAGTAAAACCAATTCATACTATCTATTATAATTGCAATTCAAACTGATCTAAGATGAAGATTGATAGGTCGAAATTGAAACGGAGCTCCTCGGAGGTTCCAGCTGATTGCAAGGCATTGATTGATAAATTGAAGAATTGTAACCAAGAGCAACTGTTGGATGAACTCAAGCAAATTAAATCATGGACTTGTGGGAAATGCGAATTGTACCATTGGGTCGACCTTCTCGATAATTTCGATGAAATTTTGGGCAAGTGTTGCGAGAGGCATCATGATAACCAATGGACCCTACCATGTGATTCACCAACCATGGACCCAAAGAGAAAGGAACTCCTCATGCATATAATCTCTTTCACTGCCCTTCTCATTGAGCACAGTTTCTCAAGACACCTCTACAGCTCAATGGATCATCTAATAACTCTCCTCTCCTCTAGTGATATGCAAATAGTACTCTCAGTTCTTGGTCTACTCTTTGTGTTCAGCAAAAGATCTAATTTCATCGGCAAATCGTCCATCGAGAAGAGGCAGGAATTGTTGACACGGTTATCCTATCTAGCCGAGAGTTGGGGCGGAAAAGAAAACGGCCTCGGGCTCGCCGAATGTTGCCGTGATCTCCCAATCACGACTTACCCTTCGAGTGCAACAACTTTACATTTTGAATATTACACTGATCAGAATAACCGATCGATACCCACCTCAGACCAAGCCGCAAATAACCTGATGCAAGCCCAACACGAGTCGAGCTCTCAGTTGACAGGCGCATCGTCACATCCTCCTCAATCATATAGCCAAGCTGTTCGTTCTACCCCAAGGAAGATGACTCAAACTCATGCACCATGCGAGTATAATCCAGATAAGAAGTCTATCAATGTGATTCATATTGATAATGTTGATCAGATCAAGGATGAATCTTTGGCTGAGATTATGGAACGCTTAGTGAGGACCTACGACGTTCCGCGAGATAAACAGATGCAACTATTTACCCACCTCAGATTGGCTCATTGCTTCTCTGATCCAATCAAAAGGATGCACTGTGTTCAAGCGCGCTTGCAAGCCATATCCATAATTATATATTGTGCACCAGCATCAACGCAAGAGATTGGGGCTCAACTTCTATACAACGGTTTCATCGAAGAACTAGTCGATATATTACAATTAGATGGCAATAACTTCATTGAAATCAAATCTGCTGCTCTCAGAACATTGACTGCTGTTGTTCATTTGGATCGAAACTCACGATTGTCGACCATAATTGATGCTACAGAGACCTCATCCTATCACGGGTTCCTACCTGTTTTGGTTAGGAATTGCATACAATCTCTGATTAATGACGACAACGAGTTTCCCATACCATACGCGACAGCTTTGTTCTCCTTCCTCTATCACTTGGCCAGCTACGAAAAGGGGGGAGAAGCCCTCGTGTCCTGCGGGATCATGGAGTCTCTCTTAAAAATCATTAGCTGGACTGGAACAGAGCTCGAGCACATCACGTTTGTTACAAGATCCGTGCGAGTCATTGATTTGATAACGAACATAGATATGACCGTCTTCCAAACTCAATCCGGACTAAACGTCTTTGTTGAACGATTGGAAGCAGAAGTCAAAATCTGCCGCAAAGAACTTTGTGATGATTTAGATGATATCGAAATGAATCAAAATATCGACGAAACTTCCTCAGACTCTCAGCAGCCTATGGATATTGATTCTCCTAAGACGCCTTTGAACAATGTTGCGGGTTGTGATCTCTCAACGGGCGAGAACCTCACTAAAGTGGAAATGGGACAATCTCTCGTGATTAAGCAAGAGCAAGTGCCCGTATCGAAAGATATTCAGTGTTACACCCAGAGAGCAGCCTTACTAAAGTCCATGCTCAATTTCCTTAAGAAAGCAGTCCAGGATTCCACATTTTCAGACTGCATAAGGCACCTCATGGATGGGTCTCTTCCAAAATCGTTGCGCCATATCATAAGTAATGCAAACTACTATGGCTCGTCGCTCTTTCTCCTGTCCATAGAACTTGTCTCAGCCTATGTATTCCAAGAACCCGCGTTATTATCTTCGTTGCAGGAATCTCAACTAACTAAGGATATTTTGGATGCCATACTTGATAAGCCCCTTCCACCCACACGAGAGATTCTTGCTGCTTTGCCCAACACTTTCAGTGCTTTGTGTCTCAATAATGCTGGTCTTCAGGCCTTTCAAGCTCGTAAACCATTCGAGAAAATATTTCGTGTCCTAATATCTCCAGAATATCTACCCGCCATGCGAAGAAGAAAAGCCGATCTAACGAACGATACGGCAACTAATCTAGGAAATTCAATGGATGAATTGATGCGCCATCAACCAAGCTTGAGGGCGGATGTAGTGACTGCGATAATCAATCTGCTCAAAGAGCTTTGCGAATTAGGAGGGAATCCAAACTATGTTTGTTGTACCAAACCAAGCGGAAAATCCAGTGAGCAGTTCACTACTTCCGTAAACGTTGATATGCGAGCACCAGAGCAGAATAACCCAAACGAGGTAGCCGTCTTTTCCGATGACGAGGAAGAAGACGACGAGGACTCTGCCTCTCCCCCAGTAGCATCGAATCGGGAAACTCAGCCTTCATCTCTTAAGCCGAGAGTAGCTGCAACTCCAAGTGAGACAATGAGAACACCAGTGCCTCTGGTCGACTACATCCTGAATGTTATGAGGTTTGTTGACGCTATTCTGACCAACAATTCTACCGATGATCATGTGCGAGAGTTCCTCCGACAAGATGGCCTGGTGCCGTTGTTACGTTTGATGCGATTGAGGAATCTACCCATCGATTTTCCCACAACCCAAGCATGCGGGGGTGTGAGCAGTGTATGTAGATCAATTCTGGCATTGGCTCGAGATCCCAAAGTTATTCAGGAAGCCTTAAAATGTTTGGACGAAGTTTTAGACGAACTGCAAATATTGCATAAACCATCGTCGCCCCCAGGAGGGAGTGTTCTTCTAGAAGAATACGGGCATATTGCAACCAACACCAACATTAGTGATCCAAACGTGCTCTCAAGCTTGACGCCACTGTTGCACTCGATGTCTGCCACCCATGCATTTATTGTAATGTTCTCATGCATAAATAGATCAAATCATTTAGAGACGAGAAACATTTGCATAAACCACTGGGGTAAGGACCGCGGTCTTGACGTATTGAGAAAGATGAGTAGACTTTACCTGGCACTTGTGTGGGAAAGTACCGTATTAGTGACAATCACCAAAGGTGACCAACAACCCAACCTCCAACCGCAGAAGAATTCTGATAATAATTTGACTGCCGCGGATGCTTATGGCGTGGGCCATCTGGATAAACTGACAGTCGGTGCCTCATCACATGAAGCAGAGATGGACGAGTCGGTGCATTTACAAACTCTGAATGAGACAGGTCAAGAGAAACAAGAAGCCAGATCCACCAAAACTGATTCAACGCAAACAACGTCAAGTATGGATGTTGATGATACAAGCAAATCTTCGTCTGATCGTAGATCCAAATCAAAAAGTAAGAGAATATCCCTGGAGCAGTCCCGACTCATAAAACCTCTATTGGCGAGCACATCTAGATTGGGTAAGGGTTTAGCTGAGTTGTTTGCGCTACTCGTGAAGTTGAGCGTCGGTTCTCCATTGAGGCACCGCAGAAACAATCATACAATGCCAAATACACCCACTATACCATCAGTTGTTGCCCAAAACGTGGTATCCGTTTTCGCAAAACTCATCTCAGATGGACTAGCATGGGAAGTCCCCTCCTCGATTCCCCGACACAGGTAAGAATTCATCCTAAGGCTCTAAGCTGCATCTCGGTATCTCCGGCAAGTCGCACTCGGTCTAGACTTCTCGGTCGTTGATGATGCTAGATTAACTCAATCAAGATTAGCAACGTTGCTCGTGAATATAATATCACGATTCTATCGGGCTGGAAATTCACTTGATGACATCGCTTACTCAATTAATCAAAACTGACGCTTTTTATCCCCATCCACAGACCAACCTTCTTTATTTGTTTCTCAGGATTCACACAGAATATGTTGTTCGACGAAAGGAAGAATCCATTTCACCTGATGCTCAGAGATCTCGTCAATTCTGGAGGTTTAGATGCCTTTTTCAAAACTTTCGAGTGCTTGGCATCGGAAGGCATGTCAGAGCGATCACTTAGCGATGACTCGTTCGAGCCTCCGAATCCTCAAGCCGAGTTCCTTGACTCGTGGCTTTCCCTTCTTGAAAGGATGGTAAATCCCAAGACAATCCTCGAAACCCCCCACACTATGGCACCAAAATCCAACAGTGCGATTGGATACACACCCTTTGACCCCATTCAATACCTTATACAAGTGCATAAGCGTGCCTTCGATGCAATCGACTATTTATGGGTGATGCATTCTAGGAAAGGTTTCAGTGTCCAGACGTCCGAGTACATTTTGCAAATTCTATGTCACCTATTGAAAGGAGAGACCATCATCAACGACCATCTGAAAAAAGAAAAGGATCCCGATAGTGTGGCAAGCACATCGAATATCACAACTTTGTCCTCAGCGACGAACCCCTCGCAGCCTACAAGCAGACCAGAATATTCGGGAGTCAACCAGGATCATCTTCAGCAGCTAATCGATATGGGTTTTGCCAGGGAAGCAGCAATTGATGCGCTCATGCAGTGCCAGACGATTGAGCAAGCAACAGAATTCTTACTTGCGACCCCTCAAGCATCATACTCTTCGAATTGGCCTTACCGACCTCAAGAAAGTGGCACTCAAGATGTTGACATGGAAGCCGAGGAGACTTCCGAATCTAAGTCTTCCAAAATTCAACCAGTCAAGCCGATAAGGGAGGAGCCGCTTAGCAAAGTTCGAATTGATATTTTTATCGACAATTTGCTGCCAGGTTCATTAAGACTTATGGATGAGCTTCCTTCAACAGTCTACAAAGTTTGTGACCTTATTCTGATGGTGTCCCAAAGGAACGGACCAGCCTGGTGCGCGTCACTGCTGAAACATTTGTTGAATGACATTGTCGAGAACGCCAAACGGTTGCTGGAAATGGCAGAGCCTCTGCGTGCTAAAGATAAGAAGTCTTTCACTGAATGGACATCTCAACTCAAGAATGCTCCAGAAGCAAGCAAGATAGCAGTTCGAATCCATCTCTACTCCCTCCTCTTCGATGAGATGAAGATTCAATGCGCTAATCTTCTGCATCAATCAAGTGCCATAGATTGCCTCATTGCTTTACTTGAAGTTGGTTTGAATTTGTTTTATCTGACGAAAGACAGCCCTTCCAACTCAACTGAACTTGATGGTAATCAAAATAATCCGCATTTCACACCGAAATGGCTAGCTCCAACCATCCTTTTGATCGATCTGTACGAGAAGGGTGCCGTAGCCTCATCAAGACGCGCACCTTTACTGAACAGCAAGCAGCGAACTTGGCAGTATTTCGACGAAAGATCTGGTCGCTGGACACCACATATGCCAATTAACAGTAAGATCATTGATGACGCTTATAAAAATGGCGAACAATATGCTAGGTATAGCGTCGGACGTAAACATTACCTTGCCCAGTTTAGTTCAATGCTACAGATCAACGAGGACACAAGTAACCTAAGACCAATCATGATGACCGTTAGCCCACTCACCATTGATCAAGATGATCCAGAATTCACAGACATAGTTCCCATAGTTCCATGCCTTAGAGAGCATCAAGCCAAGACACTCATAAGAATCTGTGTTGGATTCATGCAATCACCTATAGATGCAAATTCGCTGCAAGCTGTAATGAGGCTTTCCTTTAGGCTTACGCGTGATTACGAGCTTGCTGTCCTATTCGCAGAAATGGGTGGAATAAGAGCTTTACAAAATTTGCCCGAAACATCTCAGTTCACCGGCTTTGTCTCACTCGCCACCCTAATTATAAGACATGTACTTGAGGAACCGACCGTACTCCACCAGACAATGGAAAAAGTCATCAGATCTACTACGCAGCACTGTCAACATAATCAAAGAGAGATGCACTATCTTCTCAGAGTTTTAGGAGCCGCAGCATGTCGTAATGAAGAAATTTTCAAGAAACTGGCCAAGGAAATTCTTAGGATTGCAACTCCTCCCATCAATAGACGTGAGGATGATGATTCTCGGACAAAAACTGAGGGACCACAAATAATCAAGCTATTACCCCCTAAACCATCATCTGAGCCCATCAAACCATCGCCCGTCACCCGCTGCGTTATTTCTGATCTCTTAGATTCATTAACTGTTCCGATTCGAACGAAGCAATTTGACGTTGCCGGGCCAGTTCGATTCACAACTTCTCCTGCCAGCCCTCAGCCTGACCCGAAGATATCGAGCGAATCTATGGCAAGATCCCCCTCGAGTTATGTCATGCCCAGTATGAAGATCAGTGATTCTAACGAGGATAACAAGATTGGTGAAGCTGAGACCCAAGTTAGGCAGCATAACCCTCTACTTAATCACTCAATTGTCTTAAGGCTATTGGCAGAGCTTATACGATCATACAGTGTGGTGCCTAAGATAATTGCCGAGCACACATTCATGCCTTCAACGAACGAGTCCATAAACGAAGATATCTCAGCGCTAGCATTTATCCTCGACAACATACTTCCGACATCACAGACACATAGTGATAGAGATGGTCCACCTCTAGCAAGGGTCTTTTTGGCCTCGCTCGCAGCTTGCAATCATTGTGTTGAAGCCCAGATAGCGGTCGTCAACGAGGTCAAGGCATCTCTTAACAGAGCTGCTGCAATGCCGGAAAGTTGTGAAAAGCACGCTCGCCTACAATCTCTCGCGACCATGATAGGCACAATGATTGATTGCTGTCCCGGCGTCTCAGCTCAACAATCAGGCCCCAGACAAACCGGTTCCACAACGTTTCAACAACGAATGTCGAACAATATTGTCCGATTATTCGTTAGAAAGGGCTTAGTCACTGATCTGGCAAGGATTCCACATTCTCTAGATCTTTCGGCGCCGCATATGTTTTCCACTATCAACGCAATACTTAAGCCATTAGAAACGCTATCTAGATTCGTGAATTTACCTAGCCAATCCAGCCACTCCAAGAGCCATGCACCACCTGCTAAGAAGGCTTGTAGCTCGTCTTCGTCCTCATCCGATCTACCCAATGAATCGACAACGGTAACCCTCAACATGGATGTTAATGATGCCAGGGCGACCCAAACACAACTATTTACTCCATCCAATAACCTCGACTCTCCTAATCGACAAACTAGATCTGACACAGTCGGCGGAAATCAAGCGGATCAACAGACATCCACGGATTCTAGGGGTGTTACTAACTCAAACGACGTCAACATGCTTGTCGCCAGCGGTGAAATCGGGCAAGATATTCCTATGACGAACACCTCAAATTCTCAACCAATAGCCAGCTCATACTACTCCACTGAGCGCGAAGAAAACAACGACAACGTTGTCATAGAGGCGCAAGTGCAATTTGAAGAGTTTAATGACGAGCATCACCAAATGCGCCGCGAGAACGAGAATCTTAGTGACGAGACAGCTAACGATCGAGAGTTCGACACATCCCCACACGTTGTGGTTCGGCCCATGGTTGGAAACGAACGTAGTTCTGAATCCAGGGACAATGTTGTCAATTCTAACGGAGCAGAATCTGAGAGCGGAGATGACTCTCGAAGCGAGGATGACGAGGATGAGGAAGATGAAGAAAATGGTGAGGTTAGTGGCGTGGACGAGCGTGAGGAGGATGCAGATGATGAGGACGACGACGACGATGAGGACGACGAAGATGAAGACCATGTTGATGATGATGAGGATCATGTCGATGACGATGACGGCGATGATGACGAGAATCTCAATGCTTTCGGTGATAACCAATTCGCCGATGACTATCGTACCTATAATGGCCAACTTAATAATGTGTTGAACGACATTGAGGAAGTTTTCCTGCAGCACTCTAATGTGATATACTCTGATCGCTTGAATACTATTATGCCTGGTATGTATGACAGTTCAATGGACCAACACGAGTCTTCTGCGCCAACTTTGCCACCTCCACCCGGGAACGTTGGTCTTTCGCACCCGTTACTTCTTCGAAGAATAGATCAGGGTGTACAGAGTCATGGTTCAATTCAGCCCACTGGTGCGCCACCCATAATTGGAAGGGCACATCGATATGCCCGGCCGAGATTAGTGCGGGGTGCCCCCGGATCCAACAACCCTCAATGGCATAGCAGTTCAACCGGACGCCATCCTCATCAGACTATTCTTCAACAGTTGTTAGGACCGAACACAGTCCAAGAAGTCATGACTCTAACGAATCAAATAGTTGGACCAGGCCGATTCTTCGTCGCCGATTTTCAGAATTGGTTAGCCACTGAAGACGAGTTGTATCCAGATTCCACTGATCCTCATGTTCTTTCATCACCTCATGCCACTGCTCTTGCAACCATACCCTTGGTCATGGCAAGATGGACAGAGGAGTCGAGGATTCTAGATGGTGGGACTCTGCATGACTGTTTAACCAACATCAAACAAGATATTGTCGAAACTTTGGAGCGATACAGGGACGAAGAAAACTTGGATCGTCAAGAAAAGCGTAAGAAAATGGTTGAAGACGAAGAACAGGCGCAGCAGAAGAAATGCAAAGAGCCAATGCAGCAGCTTTCAGCCGCCTCTCAGCCAGAGCCTGGTGACAGTCAGCGCCCAGCGCTAGCCTGGACCCAGCTAGCTGCACCTGAAGAACAGAATGTAGATTCCGCTCAGATATCAATAGCAACATCAGCATCAGTTCCTTCCATTTCAACCGAGCAGCAATCCTCGGATTCGTCCAACGAGCATCAAGAAATGCAACAAGACGCACGGTCCAACGAGCCAGCTATCCTGAACGATTCAGAGACTGTACCGATGGCGCAGGCATCGCTTCAGAGTCAGGCAGTAGAAGACACTTCCCTTCCTCAGATCCAGTCGGAGGAGATCGAAGATCGATCCGGCCCCACATCTCAAATGGATTCCACTCTTCCTGGGTCACAAACATCTGATTCTCTGTCGCAAGCACCACCTGAGCGAAGTGAACCATCATCTGAAGTGAACGAACCAAATCTCGAGCCTAGTGGAGGAGAAGGAGCAGCCACCAGTCGCGATAGTGAGATCCCTGACGGTGTTGACCCATCATTCTTAGCGGCTCTACCTGAGGATATCAGGCAAGAAGTCCTGGCAGAGCAATGGCGATTAAGACGCATGGAACGTGCAAATTCTAGTCGACCCGCAGCTAATCCAACTAACCAACAAGCTGAACAAGCTTCAACCAGCTCAGGGACAACCTTTCCTGAGGTAAACCCAGAATTCTTGGCTGCTTTACCGGCCGAGGTTCAAGAGGAGGTTTTAGCTCAACAGCGAGCTGAACAACAGCGTCAAGCAGCTATCAATTCAAATCCGGACCAGCCAGTCGATCCAGCGATTTTCATCCAAACTCTAGCCCCCAACCTGCGACGCCAAGTTCTCGCCGATATGGATGACAGTTTATTGTCACTCCTGCCAAACGACCTCGCCGCTGAAGCTCAGGCTCTTCGTCGTGAATTAATGTCAACCAATGTCAGTGCAAATTCAACTCTATCTAGGCTCTTGAGAACAGCTGCAGCTGGAAGAATGCAAAGGGCACGTTATACGATCACTTCTGTGCCTGATCACATACATAACCAGTCCTCTTGGAGCTGGGCGCTCGATCGACCCAATGGATCTTTAGCTACAGGTGGTGCAAATCGAAACTTTCTCGCTCTTTCTAGAGATACCAAGTTCAAGGGTAGACAACTGCTCGATTGCGAGGCTCTGACTTGTTTGATCATTCTACTATTTGTTGAAGAACCGAGATTGAACACTGCTCGACTTCATAGAGTCTTGAGAAATCTAAGCTACCACCCTCCAACTCGACAGTGGGTCGTTCAATGTATGCTATCCGTAATCGATCGAGCCAAGTCGAGCGAGGATATCTCTAGAAATGCCCTGACAACAGGCAAGCCCAAACGAGGATCAAAGAGTGAAACATCCGATCTAAGCAAGATTAATCATAGTTCATCATGGTTATCAATATCTATGGATGCAGCACTTGGATGTAGAGCAGGAGTTTTCGCTGTACAACGATCGCACGGTTCGTCGGCAAACTCAGTCTCCCCATATACGGGAAGGAGCATCTATGTTCATACGCAAGCTGCACCGTCAGTTTGTCGTCACATGTTGGAGGCTTTGATTGCTCTTGCCAAGTGGTTCCCTCAACATTTTTTCCCCGAAGCCCTCCAAAGCAATGAGGAAACGACACCCTCAGATGCAGACTCATCGCCGAGCAATTTGAACCAAGATTTTTGGGAAATTCTTGCAAAGCTTGACTCCCTGATGTCACATATGAATAAGAAAGGCAAGAGTATCTCGAAACAACCGATCGTTAGTTCCGGCGCCCAAAATCATTCCCAGCTTGAAACTCAAACGACCGAACCGATCTCGCCTCTTGCTCGGTTACTAGGATTTCTGGCGCATCCAATTATAAAGCGCAGTTTCACTCTCACTGACCGACTGTTGCATCTATTGGCGGTCATCTCTATGGCCTTTCCAACGCCTCTCGATAGTATGTATGAGCCATGGCAAAGCTCTCAAGGTTCCCGAACAACCGGAGGTTACACTCGACGATCGCACAACGTCGACGGAGCGCGACGACAATGGTACGGCCATGGTCCATTTCATGGGCCAGTTTCTATGCAACATCAAAACATCTCAACCCAGAACCAGGTTCCGTCTAGGTCGACCCAAGACAGTCAGATGATAACCGAACCATTGAATGCTCCTAAGATTGCCAGAAAATCTTCAACCTCGGCCGCCGATAAGCGATCTAAATACCCTTTGGTGACGAAATCATACCTCAAATTAGCTGTAGATGTTTTAACATCGAAATCATGTTCTGAGGAGGGTCTTGATGATGTTACTTCTCTGCTATCTAAACTGTCAAAATCCTGCAGCTCCACCAGAGCCACTGTTCTCGAGCTTTTGATGGATGGCGCGCGACAGCTCGGGCAAACAGTCTGTCAGCACATCTTGACTCTGAAAGAGGAGCTCAGAGATTACAACCAAAAGCTACGAATTAAGGCAGCTAACCTCGCTACTGAAAGCTTATCCCCCAGTGCCAAGGGTGTCGTCCATGACCGATTCACTAATGATTCTGTAATAATAACAGCGCCTGCGGGTTCCAAGAGTGGCCGCGAAGTGCAACTACCCTCAATGGCTGCCCTAACTTCAAAAAATTCAAGTCAGGCATTCTTCTTGAGAATCCTTAAGGTCATCATCCAGCTACGTGAAAATTCTAACGCGAAAATCTCCGCGCCCATCACTTCAAATCAGCACAATCACTCAAATCAGCCAACCTCTTCCCGTCAACAGGCTGCAACAGCGCCAGTTTCTCGTCAAGATCAACAAGTTCCAACGGGTCAAGCCGCCATGGATGTAGACCCAGCCCAATCGGCCGATGTTACCATCAAGATAGAAGAACAAGCAACTAAAGTGGAGGAGAGTCTCAGTATTGAACTGCAGCTGGACATCCTCTGGGACACATTAAGCAAGTGTCTTCTCGAATTGGCAGAAACGCCTGATCACCACGCAGTCCTAGTGCTTCAGCCCGCCGTCGAGGCCTTTTTCTTGGTTCATTCGCCAGGCTCTAGTCAAAAGGGTGGACAGCGCCAGGATGAACAAAGTGTTGAGAAGAATAGCCAGACAGCTCACATTGACCAGGAAGTTGCACCAATATCGCCCTCTGGCAGTAGCCAACTGAATGAGAATGTAACCATCACATCAGGCCTCTCCTACGATACTCAGAAGTTTTTGAAATTCGCCGAGACTCATAGGGTAGTGCTCAATCACATACTACGACAATCGACCACACCTTTGAGTCAGGGACCGTTCGCGGTGTTAGTTGATCACACGCGCGTGCTTGACTTCGATGTCAAACGGCGATACTTCAGGCAAGAACTCGAGCGTCTAGACGAGGGAATTCGGCGCGACGATCTTGGAATCCATGTGCGCCGAGATAATGTTTTCGAAGAATCCTTCAGAGAGCTGCATCGTAGATTAGCTGAGGAGTGGAAGAATAGATTCTTTGTCGTATTCGAGGACGAGGAAGGGCAGGATGCCGGCGGTTTATTGCGCGAATGGTACACTATCATCTCAAGGGAGATATTCAATCCAATGTACGCCCTCTTCACCACATCACCAGGCGACCGTGTTACCTACATGATCAACTCAGCCTCCCATTGCAACACCAACCATCTAACATATTTCAAATTTGTTGGCAGAGTTATAGCCAAGGCAATTTATGACAACAAACTGCTCGATTGTTATTTCACTAGATCCTTCTACAAGCACATACTTGGCAAGCCAGTGAAATACACCGACATGGAGAGCGAGGATTACTCTTTCTATCAAGGTCTGGTGTTTCTACTTGAGCACGATGTTAAGGAGCTCGGTTATGAGCTGACATTCAGTGTGGAGGTGAGGGAGTTTGGAGTGACCGAGGTGCGAGAGCTAAAACCAAATGGTGCAAACATGCCTGTGACTGAGGAGAACAAGCACGAGTATGTGAGACTAGTTTGTCAAGAGAAAATGACTGGATCTATTCGGAAACAACTGAACGCATTCCTCGAGGGCTTCTACGACATCATACCCAAACGCCTGATTTCCATCTTCAATGAACAGGAGCTAGAGTTGCTGATATCGGGCTTGCCGAACATTGATATTGATGATTTGAAGGCAAGCACCGAGTATCACAAGTACCTGCCAAATTCATTGCAAATTCAGTGGTTCTGGCGCGCTTTACGCTCATTCGACCAGGCTGACCGAGCAAAACTGCTCCAATTCGTCACTGGAACTTCCAAGGTTCCGCTGCAGGGCTTTGCCAGCCTTGAGGGCATGAACGGCGTTCAGAAGTTCCAAATCCACCGCGACGAGCGTTCAACCGACAGACTTCCATCTGCGCACACTTGTTTCAATCAACTTGATTTGCCCGTTTACGAGACTTATGATAAGCTAAGAAGTATGCTGTTGAAAGCAATACAGGAATGTTCCGAGGGATTTGGACTGGCCTGAATGTTTCCTCATCCAACCCAAGCTGAGGCTCAAGTCCAACCTTATCAACTTTGTGATTATTATCGAAAGCGCACGCTTTTAAAGGAGCTAGAGTGTATATACTATGAGACATGTACAAATTCCCTTGCATAAAACAGAAACTGCTATATCGATTGACTCGCTAGCCGTGTGGTTTGTATAGTTTTGGTGTCGTGACGAAACAATCTCGCATCTGGATTGCTTTCACTTCAATTAGCCTCTCAGCTCCAATAAAACTGGCCCTCATTCATCCAGGCCAACGTTGCAAAGTTGCCAGTAAGCGACAGTTGCATCGATTTGACGGCGAGCAAGGTGTCGCAAGTGGGCAACAAAGGGGCGTTTGGATTACCATAACAAAGGGGTCCCCTGTTTGGTCAGTGTGGGTCCAGTGTGGGAAGCTGGCCAGTCACGCCCCCCCCCCGTGCAGCCTGGCCTCAGCGAGCCGAGCGGAGAGGGCGCACTCATTGTTATTCAAGGGCCGGCCCATGGATAAGTTGGCCAAGCGGGCAAGTTAGCGCAGCTTCCGTCCGAGCGCGATGTGTCAAGCAAATTTGGCCAGCCAAAAGCCGCACGCTGGCCGGCCAAGCGGCGGGCGCGCGCCTAGCACTTTCCGCTCACTTGGCTGGCCTATGCGCGCGTGTACGTGTGCGTGCGCGCTTGCGGGCCCAAAGCGGCCGCCCAACCGGCCTCGGACGGCTCCATTATTGGCGGGCGCTGGGCGCGCGTCAACTCGCAGGCGCCCGCTAATGAGTGGATACAGGAGACTCCGATTGCGCCAGGAGCGGGGGCAAAGAGGGGCGAGAGGGCGCTCGCATGGAGAGGGGGGCGGCCGGCTGCTCCGCTTCGTCGGACCCAAGGGAGCTGCGATGGCTGGGCGCCGGGCCAGCTGCTTGGTCCGAATTGAATTGCAAGCGGGCCTCCGGGTGGTCGCTCGCCGCTTAGACCCTAAAAGGCAATTTTGCTCCCTGATATCATATTTTCGGCCGCCTGGAAGCAGCAGCGGCGGCGGCGGCCGGGCTGGCTGGCTGGCTGGCGGAAGTGTGCGGCGGCGCCGCCGGGCCAGCTTATGTTTTGATCGGCAGCCGTCGATGTGGCCTCCGCTCTTTGGCGCCGGCGGAAGCAGACGAAGCATGAAGGCGAGCGCGCCCACTTTGAGTGCTCGCGCTGGGCGCCAATTTGTCGATTGCCTAATGGGCGAGCGCGCGAGTTGGCCGCTTGTTGGCCAATATTGCGTGCGATCGTCGCCGCTTCCGGCGGAGGCTGCGTGGAGCGAAACACTTGGCCCACAATTGATCAATGGCCACTCGAGCCCTTGGCCGGCCCCATGCAAATGCGAGCGGGCGCATTGAGTCACGTCCGGTTGGCCGGCCGCGCCGGCGAGCGCGAGAGTGGCGTTGAGTAACAGGAGTGGGTGGCCGCTTGCTCTGGCTTGCGAGCGGGCGAGCGCGCGCGCGCGCAAATGGCTCGGATCAATTTGTGTCTGTCATGTTTATGGCCGCCGCCGGCTTGCTCGCTTGCCGGCCCAGCGAGCGGCCATCCAGCCGCCTCGCGCTCGCTAACTAAGCGGCCGGGCGAGTAAGTAAATTAATGGCCGCCAACTCGGCCCGGCCAAGCGGCGCCCTCTCATTAGCGGCGCCGGCCTTATTTGTGGGGCGCCGGCCAAGCGGGCGCCCGATTAATGGGCCGAGCGGGCGCGCAGGTGCCAGCCAGCCGGCCAGCCAGCCAGCAAGCCGCTCGTCTGGCTCAAAAGTGAGCCGTCGCTGTCGCCGATCAATAACAATTAGAGCCAGCTGGGCGTCAGTGCGCTCCAGTGGGCCCGTCGCAGAGTGCAACCTTTTTCATCAAAACCAAGCCCCACTGCGCCCGTCTTGACGCGCAACTCTGATTTTGGGGCCAACTTTGTATGCGCCTGTCTGTTGCACTTGCGCGCGAGTGTCGCCCGCCCGCCCGCCCGCTCGCGCTGGCGCCGCCCGAGGCCCGGCTGACAGGTGCGCGGGGCGCCAAAAATGAATTCCGCCGGCCGGGAGTTGTAAATCACGCGCGTTGGATCGTTTAACAGTTCATTAGGTCGGCCGGGCTGGCTGGCGCCGCAAGCGTCAGTGCGCCCACGCAGACGCAGACGCAGACGCAGACGCCCCTCCTGCCGCCCGCGCCGCTTTAAACTGGCCGCCGTCTCAGCTCGGCGCCCCAAACGGAGCATGCAAATGCGACGCGCGCTGACGTTTACAAGGAAAATCACTTAGCTTATAGGCGCCGCCCAGTCCACCTGGCGCCGGCCATCGCGGACCCCTCGCGCTGGCCGGCGGAAGTGGCGCCCGCCTCGCGCGCTCAAACGGAGCGGCCCGCCCGGCGCGAGCGGACGTCCGGCGAGCCCGCTTATCTGGCCTCCGCATCGCTTTCAAGTTTTCCTTTATTTATCAATCCGGCCTCGACTGTTGGGCGCCGATAGTGGCCCACGGTGGCTCTTATCGGCGCATCTCGGCGCGGCCAGCGCCAGGCGGGCGGCGGGCGAGCCACCGGTGCTGCCCCCTAGAGTCGGGCTGGCCAAGCGGCGGTGGCCGCCGCCGCTGCCGCCGCCGCCTGACCGCTTGCGTCGGCCGACCAAAAGTTGCGTGAAACTGGCGGCTTTCTGGCTTCGGCGTGAACCGTTTATTCGGCCGCCAGTTGCTGGTCGGCCGCTGCCACTTTGGCCGCCCGCTCGGCTTCTCGCTTTCCCCCTCCCAGCTCGGCGCGCACAAGATTATTACCGCAGCCCTGAAGGATCTGTGTGATTCGTTTGGCGCTGGCGGCCGGCCAGTGGGGCAGCGAGCGCGGAGTCTCCGCTTTGGCGAGCTGGCCAGCAGAGGCGTCGGACGGACACGGCCAGCGGCGGCGGCGCCGCCAACAAAGAGCCGCGCAGAGAATGGCAGAGGCTGCGGCCAACAATGGAGGCCAACTGCGGGCCAGCAGCGGTGGTCGCGGCCGCCGCCGCCGCCACCGCACGAAGAGCGAGGCTTGCGCAGCCAGCGAGAAGCCAGCGGCACTCGAGGGAAGGCGCACTCGCGCTCACAGACGGACGGACAGACGGTTGCGCTCACGCACAGGCAGCCAGAACGCAAACACATCACACAATCACTCACTCGCCCGCCGCCGCCGCTGCCGCCGCCGCCTGCTGCCCCCTGGCTCTGCCCTCTCTCGCTGGCTGCTCGCTAGTTGCTCACTGGGCTCACTGGGCTCGCAGCTAGCACACAAAAGAAGTGTACACTGTACACAAGCGGGCTCACACGCAGGCCAACACTGAGACGCAACGCATAGCACACAGGCCCAACCAACAGCAGTCGCAAACTCCGTTGCCAGCAGCGAGCCACAAAATTCTATCACAACCAATATTATTGCGGCCACCAGCCAGCCAGCTCGGCCCCAATTACCATGCAACCCAGGCAGCACTCTCGAAGCCCTTCAGCCGCCAGCGCGAGCACAACAACAATCTAGGAGCCGAGAGGGAGAGAGATAGAGAGAGAGAGAGAGAGGCAGAGAAGAGCCGAACAAGCAAGCGGAGAGCCCAAAAAGGAGGAGTTGGAGCAGAGGCGGCCGCGATGGAGGAGCAAGAGGTGCTGCCCTTTCCAGGCAAGGAGTTCCTCGACTTCCTCGTCAACAATTACCAAACTGAGCTGGTCCGAACTGGCTCGCCAAACATCCTTTGCTCAGCGCTTCCATCTCACTGGCGAGCCAACAAAACACTGCCTGTGACATTTAAAGTTGTTTGTCTAAACGAAGTACCAGACGATACACTTGTTACCATAAAAGCGGGCAACGATGACAACTGTTGTGGCGAGCTCAGGAATAACACCGCCCTCATGAAGCATCAAGTTGCCAAATTCAATGATTTGCGTTTTGTCGGCCGCTCGGGCAGAGGCAAGCTGTTCACACTCATGATAACTATTCACACGTGCCCCATGCAAGTTGCAACCTTCAGCAAAGCGATAAAAGTCACAGTCGACGGGCCCCGCGAACCGAGAAGTAAGTCGAGTAAGTATTGTCGTGTTGCGGCTCTAGCCAGCCAGCGCCATTACAACTTATCAACTCTGCCCCTCCACTTCTCCGCCCTCCTCTCTCTCTCTCTCTCTCTCTCTCTCTACTCTCCCCAAAGCCAGCCACTAACCTCCAACGCCCCCACCCGCCACCAGGTATGATGATGAACTCGTGCTGGCCTTACGGAGCATCAACGCAACAATTGAACCTGGCCTCGCTCGACCGTCCCCTCTATGATTCGCGAACACTCGCCATGCTGGCGCGCCAATACCAACCATCGATCATGAGCGCCTTACTTAGTTTATCAACCAATCAGAACACCACCGACGACAACAATAATAATAGTTCACAAAGATTGACTAGCACAACCAATGAATCGAGCGACGAGCAGGCAACAGAAAACAACCCAAACTCCAACACTAGCCCCACAAAAAAGCTCTGGCGACCTCTCGACATTATGAGGTAGTTGGACAGCTACATTTCTGGAACGCCCCTTTGGGCGCTGGAAAACAATTATTTAGCACTTACGAGGATATTAAATTAAGCCCAAAATAAAAGGTGATCCATTTGTACATATACATACACATGAAGATTATTATGGCTGGCTGTTTATTGTGATCAGCTTGTGTTCGAGTATGGCCTCACACAATGTCTCTAATTTATCTATGGCCATATCCGTGTCCCGTTGTAATATTGAGCGTTCATTCTCTACCGACTGTAAATGGTTGTTGGCAATCTCATTGTCTTGTTTCAACTCCTCAATCGATTTGTAAGAGCTCATAATCTCATCATATGATTTTATGAAATGGTGGTCTGTGAGTATCCTATTCATTATGAGTGTCAATCTATCTGTCAGCTTCTCCACCTGGGCCGTCTTCAATCGTTCAATGAAGGACTCCCTTTCTTCGGGGGTGGCATCCTTTAAGAACTTCTCTGACATTTTCGCTCCGAATTTATCTAGAACTTTTCCGTAGATCTCTCCCGTTGCGATTGTCAGCATATGGCCGAGATCGTAGATGTCCATAGTGACCGAGTATACTAGTTATTTGGCCGATTCTTTGATGAGGTATCATGCGATTGAGATCAATATTGATTTTGGCTCCCCAGTAAAGTTGGTGAAATATTGTGTTGGATGGAAAATGTTTATTTATTTTTGTCGTGAGTACATACTATTCTTGGTATGGATTATACAGGCAAAAGTTGTATCAGTGACACTTCTGAATCCTGATGGCGCCAGTCAACGTACCGAACTATCAACAAATCTTGCTCCTGGTAATGCAAATTTTTGAACGTGGCGCCTCGAAGGCGGGTCGCTTCCGAGTTGTTGCAGGACTACTGCGCGAGTTTGTCCGTGTGAGCGAGCGTCTATTTCCCAGCCAAGGATTCTCTGGTCTGTTTGTCAGCGCAACCGTCAACATGAGTGTGTGTCAGTGGTTGCGGCTTGCAAGCTACGGCGAGATAACAGCAGAAGCAGCGACAAGCTGAGCGCTCTACAAAGGAGGGAGGTCGAGGTAGAGCCGAGTCGAGTCAGACAGATCAAGCAAGCAATCAGCTTGAAATCGCCTTCTATCCCTTACACAATCATTATTGGCTTCTAGGAGAATGAAATAGAATACAAATCAGTTTATTGCTTGCAGATTTATATATATATATATATATTATATTATTACTACCATTATTATTATCACTATTATCCACATATTGCTGCTTCACTCTAAACTCTAATCAACTCGATATTGTCAAGATGGGTAATGTGTTTGTAAACTTATTTAAAAATTTATTTGGTAAACGCGATATGAGAATATTGATGGTTGGCTTAGATGCTGCTGGTAAGACAACCATCCTATACAAATTAAAACTGGGAGAGATAGTCACCACCATTCCAACGATTGGATTCAATGTCGAGACGGTAGAATATAAAAATATTAGTTTTACCGTATGGGATGTGGGTGGTCAAGATAAGATCAGGCCACTATGGCGCCATTATTTCCAAAACACACAAGGTCTCATATTTGTTGTGGACAGTAACGATAGGGAGAGAATAAGTGAGGCCAAGGACGAATTGATGAGAATGTTAACAGAGGATGAACTACGTGACGCTGTATTGCTTATTTTTGCCAACAAGCAAGATTTACCAAATGCTATGAACGCAGCGGAGATTACAGATAAACTTGGTTTACACTCATTGAGAAGCCGGCATTGGTATATTCAATCAACTTGCGCGACAAGTGGTGACGGTCTCTACGAGGGTCTAGATTGGTTGTCAAATCAATTGAAGAATCAGCGTTGATCGATCTACGGAAACAATTTAAACAAGTAAAGTAACAAACACCTGCACCACAACAAGCGATTAAAATTAGGCCGTCGGCGCTGATGTGTAAAAATTCGCTGGAGAGATCAAAACCTGAATATCTGTACCGTCACCGATAGCGGCTGGGTGACATATGATACGTTTACATTAATAAAGAGCCTCCTTTAAATTCCCTGGAGCTTTGAATAGAGAGTTTTATTCAAGAGACTAGAGTGAATTCAATTGATCAAGCGTTATATCACTCAATTCAATCCAGATTGCTCGACATGATCAACAAAATCAGCGAAGACCAACCGGTGAATGGATGTGAACCCTTGCCTTGGCCACTCAGATCGTCATAGTGTTCCCAGATGTAATTGGTTCTTGAGAACTCTTTTAGGACATTATTCACGAGATTCCTTTTGAGCTCAATAAATAACTCAGCGCACTTTTCCTTGAAGGGACCTTCCAACTTAGAATAGGATTTCAATGAAGATAAAATTAAGTAGTTGATATTTAGCCAAATTGCACCGCGCCAGTAGGGCCTATCGTGTTGTGTATTATCCTTTCGATAATATTTGCTAGACTTTGATAGAGACCTTATCCCATAGGGAGACCATAGTTGATCTTCGTCTCGCAATCTGCTTATTATGATACCAATTTTCTCACTTGTAGGCTCAAGAATGTTGAACATCATAGGGAATAGGCTCACGTACCCAAACTCAGGCACGCAGCTGAATCGGGGGTGACCAGTGGAGTGTCTTTCTAAAACTTGATAATACTCCGGCTGATTGTTGTACTTAGATGGCCTAGTCTTCGTTACGAGAATCATTTCGGCCTTCTCTGTGTTATGACCATAGTCGCAATACATCTGGCTTTCATTACTCCAATGCAGGGTGTCGAGCAACTTGTTGTCCAAAAGCCGTTCGGCCTCTTGCCTTATTTGTGAACCAAACTCTTTATCTCCCCTCAAACTGGCTAATTTGGATAAAGTTCTAGCCGCTAAAGCCATCCAACAGCGTAAATCAATGTGATATTCATCCGACGAGGGATGTGAGGATCTAGGGTAATCATCTAATCCGGAAGTGAGGGTCTTAGGATTCAACATGCTTACAGAGAATTCGTCTCGGCCCCGCCATCTGAAAGTTGTTGGTATTTGGCCATATTGAGTCGAGTTGAACCATGAATACCATGCTTTAAGCCTCGGATAAAGGCTGTCGAAAACATAATCATGCAAAGTTCCTGAGTCCAACATTCTCTCTATGACTATGAACATGGCTGGCGGATTCGCGTTTGATATGCGCTGGATAATAAACTCGTGAGGTACTCTACGCATACTCTCTATTCCAAGAATGACCTCTCTAGGGATCCATCCATTAACATTCATTAAATCAAACCAAGACTGTATAATCTTATTAGATAGATCTGGATCCCATCGACTAATGAGAAGGTTGTGAAACGCCTCGTCCCAAAGGAAACCGCGAGGAAAGAACGAGCGTGACGGGACTCCTGTAAGGAGCTGAATTGGTCCATATGGCTCAATCTTGTTGACTTCGGATTGTATATCAAGGCCAATGTATGAAAGACCGTAAAAGTATCCTACACTTCCGATCATATTACTAAGAGCAATTTTTGCTAAGCGCTCGGCTAGATCCACCGATGTGTTGCTATTGTGGACAGCTTTTTCTATTGGGAAGACGGACTCAAATTTTTCGTCAAACTTATCTACTTTGAGTGCCAATGCCGAATTGTAATCATCATAACTTTGCCGATGGGATCCGTCAGGTATTTGTCGAAGATTGATTGTGAGAGAAGCAGGCGCTGCGTATATCATCTGAATTGCCACCAGATTGGGTCTGTCTCTCTGGCTATTCCGAGCATGACCCGGTAGTATAAACAGTCTAGTCCTGTTCAATTTTCTATCGATTAATCGGCTTTGTATATAAGTTGCCACTGGGAATCTGTTCTTATCTATTTTGTCTACTAAATGGCTGCAGAAGAGGAGTTTGCTTGGATCCGTATCAAAATTAATCTCCAGACTAAATTCACCCAGGTCGTTTGTGCGCCCTCTTATCTTGAAGAGGTTGCTGCCTGACGAGTTAGTTCCTTCTGATGATGATTCAAACTTTAGCTCATCGTCAGGATGGCTTATTGTCACGTAATATATCACAGATAAAGGTTTCGAAACCGAAGTGTTGTGTAGTGTCTTCAATTCTATTCTGGCCCGCCATTCGAGCCTATTGTTGGGGTTAATTAGGAAGCTAGTTTGGAGAAGATGATCGTTATCTACGATTGTCTGCTCCCCGAAAGAGTGAAAGTCGTGCCTGGTCCACGCATAAAACTTTAGAGCATCATTCTGGTTACAAAGGTGCCTGACATTCAGTAATCCTTCCGAGTTCAGTTTGTTATCGAACCACATTAAACTCGTCTCAATCGAATGAGGAGTTGACAACTTGTGGCTGAAATAGTGACCACTGTTGAGAGTTCCCCAAACAGGTCCCTGGCCGAAGATCTGCTTGAGGCTAAACGTCTCACTACCGTCGAAGGATCTTTTGGCTATTTTTAAGTCTTCGATGGAGGTCTTAAGCTCGTCAGCAGGGGTTGGAGTGTGGGCATTGTTTTGGAATAGGTAGTGCATATAGCCTATCACAATGACTGTCACTCCTGCTAGAATTCCTAATAAGAACGAAATGTTTTTATGGTTCCATGTGGGATGTTTGAACTTGGTCCTCTTTCGATTTGTCGCCATTATTGAATTTTGATGGTGAGTCTATGAGCCTTTACTCACGACTGGAATAAGTAAGTTAGAGATGGGGTCAGGGGAACCGAAAAGTAGCAGACGCATGGTAGTTGGTTTACCATCCTGGATGCTGCATTCGCTGCGTATGAAATTATTTTGATATGGAGCCCGCTTTCGCCGCAGAGGAAATCATGGCTCCCCGTCCCGAGCATGTAAACTCTCAAAAACTATATCTCATGGTCTCTCTATGTCTGTACCACCTTGATACTTAGAGAGAAGTTTATCAACCAAGTGGTGATCGCGGTGACTTAGTCGACCATTGGTTCCTTCCTGATGCATCTCGCCTTTTCGAGCTTTTGACACCACGATTTCTGCTCGATTTCACATCAGATTGCTTTCGCCTTCCGTTTGTAGCCAATGCATTGGACATGGTAGGTACAATTAATCTCGATTCTCTTGGAGCTATGAAAGCTGTCTCACTGGGAGCTTCTCGTTCATCTTTGGTGCGATCGATTGTTTCAAACTGCTTCGGGCTACCGTGACCCCTAGTCCTAGATGTCGACTTGTGTCTTTTAAGGCTTCCTCTTTCCTCGTCGGGTGCTTTAAAACGTCTCAATGAGGTTGAATGTCTTCTGCTAGTATCGGACGCCTTGACTACGATCACTTTAGTTGCTTGGGGCGAGCTGCAAATGCAGATAACAACTATGAACACCAAGATCAAGCTAAATCCGATGACCGAGTACATCAAAGTGTCGGTGATGAACTTGGTATGCTTTATATTGCACAGTTTGTTCCATTCTTCCATGTTGCTTATCGTGTTTGAATTAATATGCAAATCTGAACAAGTTGAGTTTAGGACTCTGCTTGAGTTTTGTATGAGTTGAAAGTACCAGGCGTTCTCTTTGAGGCAACATTGCAGCTCGTCCCAATTAATAATAACGTTTCCGGAACCTATAGCGCGCACGAACATTTTCCTCAGGTGATGTTGACTCAAAGTCCCCGTCAATTGATTGCCAGCTAAGTCTATAACTACATAGCTTCGAGTTCGATTATTATCGCAGCTACCTGGACTCAAGAGGATAGCCTCCTCATCCATAGTATCGTAGGTTAAATTCGATCCGTTGACATACACGAAGAGGGAAAGGGGGCGACAGTTGAAATTGACTATCTCGATAGCTCCTCTACTAAAACGGCCGCCATTGAAGTTTAATCCAAGCAGCTTGATGATTCTCATATTTTCTTTGGCTTTGATGGAGCCACTTTCCAAATGCATAACTGCGCCAGTATTTCTTTGATCCAGGTAAATGACTCTGAGATCCTCGAAGCTAGAGAAAGAGTCTGGCTCGAATCTGGCCAATTTCGAATTATTGATGAGCATTATCTGTTTCGTTTCCATAAAGTTTGAATGTAGAAGGCTCATTATTTGATTGTAATCGAGTTTAGTATTGCGGACAGCCGCCAGTGAGACATTTGCCGACTTCAAGAGATTGACAAACTTCGGAGAGTCCCTGTACTCAAATGCAGGACCCGCGAGGAAGAAACGAAATTGAACACTATAGTTACAAGCGTTCATGTCAGCCAGTTCCACCTGGTTGATCCTCGTTGGTAGCCTGATGAAAAACAAATCAAGTCGACAGACTTTGAGCTCCGATATGATGCTTCTGCAGCTCTTGTGATCTTTAGCTTTGAGTTTCCTTTCACAAGTCAATCTAACCAGTCTCTCTTTGTCGGATAGAGGTTGTGAATCTAATATTTCACCACCGCATAGACTTCCCTTCAGAGAGTCCATGGTCTCGAGGTAACAAGTAAAATTGAGCACCCGGTTCTGCTCCCTATGTTCGGATACGGCAAACTTCGGACCCTCAAACTGTTGCTCAGTCTCGCGAATGGTCTGAGCTGAAACAAATTCTAACAGGGTCAACGAGAGTAAGATGAGAGAGAGTGCTGGTTCCAAACGCATTCTAGATCCATAGGGGCCAACGATTTTGGTGCAAAATCCCTCACCAATGTAAAATTGACTTTTAATACGCAACAACGGAGGTCAAAGATAACGACAAACGATCGTTCGGCTAAAATCCAGTGCCCATTGAGCCTTGTCGCTCAGGCGTCCACTCGACTGTTTGAGCTCTCCCAACTGCAGCCGTCGATTTTGTTTGGTTCTAGCTTGGAGCCCACCTATCTGCCTCTCGATTCCCTCACACTACATCTAGCTCCCGAGAACCATTGCTGTTGCAGGCCATAGGTGAAAGTGGCGCGCAATGGGCGTCGCTCGAGCCATTCGGAGTCGAAGTGTTCGAGCACATGACTCTTCATGATTCCAACGTCTCTTTTTGGTCCCAGACCCACCAGTTTGTTGCAGACAGGACACAGTTTGCAATTGTGCTGTTTACTCATATGATTGAGCCAGCTCGATATGTCGGAGGGAGGACAAGCGACTGGCTGTTGGCAGTAGACGCAGGGAATGGCAATGAAAATGAGGTCTGAGCGCGCTACAATCTGTTGCATCAGGTCGGCCAGGTTGTTTGGGTTGCCGCCTATGTTCGGTGAGACGCTAAGGATGCCGATTGGTTTGTCGGCTGAAGTGGCCTCCCTTGCCGTAGAGAAAAGCTGCCGTGCGTTGGAACTCTCGGCAGAGGTCGACTGTCTTGAGTTACCGAATGGGTTGTTGCCGTTGTTGCTGATTGCGTTGAGTGGCTGACCCAACTGCCGACCATCCATCTCGGCCCTACTGGCGCCCAAAGTGCAGAGATCAGGTTTGCGAGCAGCATGGCTCTGAGATTGCGTAGACGATGACCCAAACTGGGCGTGTTTGTGGCTCTCTGAGGTGGGTTTCGGTGGCGCAGGTATGAACACGAAGTCGTTCTCGCAATTTGTGTCATCGCTCGTCTGGTCCGAGGAAGAGCTCAAGGTGACGAGGAGGTTCGGGGAGCAGCAGTCTGGAAACAATTGCTCATTATTGTTGGTGCTGAATTTCACTTCGTCCATTTGATCATAATCGTCCAAGTTTAAATCCATGTTGCCGTCGGTTGAGCTTTTAAAAGGCTGATAGCACATCCAATAAAAGGAATGAGATCTAGACACAACTCGAGAAGGTGAGACAAAAGTAGCAGAGTTAAACAATCACAGCCTAGCTTGCCATCGGGATCCCTCAGAGCGAAGGAGCGCGCGCTCTCTCTAGATGCCGCTTTTGCCTGGGCGTCTTCGTTCAAGTGCTCTTTCAATGCTCCCATTATGACGCTCGACCACCATTCTCTCTCCCTCGATCAACAAGAGATCTCCGAGCGCTCTTGCCAAAATGAGCTAATGCTTACTTACAATGCTAGACCAGCGCATGGAGCACAGATGCAAACATTTGAGCTGATTCTTGGTGCTCAACCTGGCTAGTTTCGCTTTTCGCCTTGCCACCGACGAGCTTGATTTTGGAATGATCAGCCTGGAAACAGGTCATTGAGGAGGAACATGCAACCAATCATTCTATCGGTCGTGGATGGAGTCCTTGTTTACTGGACGCCTGGCTCGCAGTGAGTCAGTGCTAGATGAGCGTCGAGATAGGACCGCTCGCTAATCTAGAACGAGCGTTTGCTAGATCTCTGCCAGCTGCCAAACAAAGCCCAATTTTGGAAGCGCCGGCTCGCTGGCTCAATAGCGATGACTCATGGACTCTTAAGTTCGCTGAATCTTGACTGCTGGTGGAGCCAGAATATTGAGAGCCCACAGGTTCGTCCCCTGGCCTCAACTCGGGGCTAGGCAAGCGCGATGATGAGACACCTGCAGTCGGATATTCCTGCCGCTTTTCCAGGCGAATTGGCGCAAACGGGGCACCTTTGCTCGCGCACGAGTTGCCAAAGCTCTGGCAACAAGATGTTGCTGATCGGCCAGATAGATGTGCCAGCCTGAGTCTGGTGCGTACGAGGGAGGCGCGAGATCCAGGCTGACTTTTGTGGCACGGACGAGCTCGGTTTAGATTAGAGCGCAACAAGCGGTCGCGCTCCAGTGTCTCGCTGCCGAGTCGGGTGCTATCTGTCACCGCCACCAAAGGACGCCAGCAGCAACGGCAACAGCAACAGCAACGGCGACACTACCAGCACTTCGCCCATCCGCCAAGTTCAACCATATTTTCATACAACCCAACACACACCAGTCCTAGCGTCGCCGCCGCCGCCGCCGCCGCCACCACCACCACCACCACCGCCACCAGCAACTCGTTTCAGTAGTTAGGTCACACCTGGCGGCCAAGCCATCTCAA